>Ga0268287_100044_pt1 | contig 137814 bp, 122 predicted proteins | sample MetcocultureR3M_FD_191348 | JGI IMG/M metagenome (GOLD analysis project Ga0268287, IMG submission 191348) | Soil microbial communities from Anza Borrego Desert, Southern California, United States - Methanotrophic co-culture R3-M | ecosystem: Environmental > Terrestrial > Soil > Desert | place...
TGGCCCGGCCGGGTCGACAGGTCGATCGAGCCGCGCATGTTCTCGATGGTGCGTTTGACCACGTCCATGCCAACGCCGCGGCCCGACAGCGCCGAGATCGTCTGCGCGGTCGAGAAGCCCGGGTGGAACAGGAACTGGTGGATCTCGTGATCGCTGAGCACGGCACCGGCCGCGATCAGCCCCTGCTCTTCCGCCTTCGCCCGGATGCGCGCCGTGTTGAGGCCGCCGCCATTGTCCTTCACGGTGACGAGCACCTGCGCGCCGGAATGGACGGCGGCGAGCTCGATGCGGCCCTGCTCGGTCTTGCCGTTGGCAGCGCGCGTGGCGGTGTCTTCGATGCCGTGGTCGATGGCATTGCGGATGAGGTGCACCAGCGGGTCGGCCAGGCATTCGATCATGGTCTTGTCGAGCTCGGTATCCTCACCCGAGGTGACGAATTCGACGGGCTTGGAGAGATCCCGCGACAGATCGTGCACGAGGCGACGGAAGCGGCCGAACAGCGAGCCGATCGGCACCATGCGCGCACCCATCGTGGTGTCGCGCAGAGAAGAAGCAAGACGCTCGATTTCCTCAGCGATCATCTTGATCGAGAGGTCGGAGCCGGAGGCGGCGAGCTGGGTCAATCGCGCCTGGGCGATGACGAGCTCGCCGACGCGGTCCATCAGCTCGTCGAGGCGCTCGGCCTGGACGCGGACCGTGGCGATGCCCCGCTCCTGCTTGGCGTCCTCGCGGCGGGCGGGGGCCGCTTCACGCTTGATCTCGGCCTTTGGCTCGGTCGCAGCTTCGGACTTCGCAACCTGCGCCGTGGGCTCTGCCTTTGCAGCGGGTTGCTCGGCAACCGGCGCGGGAGCGGCATCGGCCATCACTACGGCCGTCTCGGCCGGCGGCGCGGGCTCTTCGTCGAGAAGCTGGAGCAACGGAGCCGGCGCGGGCGCTTCGACCTGCTCCAGCGGCGACAGCGTCAGCCTCATCTCGTCCTGGACGAACATGAAGACGTCGTCGATCGCGTCCTTGCCGCAGGCCGCGTGCAGCTTGACGTCCCATTTTAGATAGCAATCCTCCGGCTCCATCTCATCGAGAAACGGGACGCCGTCGGTGACAGGCACCACGAAGCAGGGACCGAGCTTGCAGAGATCTTCCAGCAGATCGAGCGGATTGGAGCCGTTGCGCAGGATATGGGATTCGAATTCCAGGTAGAGGTGCCAGCCGGCCTGCTTGCTCTCAACTGGCGCCAGCGGCGGCGCTGCGGCGATCTCGACGACCGGAACGTCGGGCGTGTCGGCCGAGACGAAGCGCTTGAGATCGTCGAGGATGGCTTCGCCGATAATGTCGTCGGTCGACTGCGGATCCTCGATCAACGCTCGGATATAGTCCTTGGCGGCAAGCGCGACCGAGATCAGCTCCTGCGTCGGCTTGATTTCGCCCTTGCGAACGCGATCGAAGGCGGTCTCGAATTCGTGGGTGAACGAGGCGACCTTGTCGAAGCCGAACATGGCGCCCGAGCCCTTGATCGTATGCAGGGCACGAAAGGCGGAATCGACCAGTTCGCGGTCGTCGGGACGTAGACCGAGATCGAGCAGCGATCCTTCAAGAACCTCGAAGAGTTCGCTGGCTTCCTGACGAAATATCTCGGTCGGATCCATCGCACTCATGCGCGCACCAGCTTGCCGACCACGGCCAGCAATTGCTCGGGTTTGAAGGGCTTGGTGATCCAGCCGGTGGCGCCGGCGCTCTTGGCTTCCTGCTTCACCGTGTCATTGGATTCGGTGGTCAGGAACACGATGGGCATGCCGACCGCGCTCGGCAGCTTGCGCAGCGCCCGAATCAGCTCCAGCCCGTTCATGACCGGCATGTTGAGGTCGGTGATGACGAGATCGAGCTTGCCGGCCTGGGCTTTGGCGAGCCCCTGGGCGCCGTCGCCGGCCTCGATCACGTTGTGGCCGGCCGGCTCGAGCACGACCTTGATCATCTGCCGGATGCTGGGCGAATCGTCGACGGTGAGAATCGTGGCCATCAGGTGCCATCTTTCTTTTGCGGGAAGTGCTGATCGATCATCGCTTCGCTGGCGAAGCCGGCGCGGCGAAGGGTGTTGCGCAGAGATTGGGAGAAGGAGGTCAGGACTACGGGGCGGCCCTGGGCCTCGCCGGTCTTGGCGGTCGACAGCAGAAGCTGGATCGAGGTCACATCGGCCTTGTCCACGTTCGAGCAGTCGATCTCGAGCCGCTCCTGACGGCCGAACGCCTCGCGAATGAGGTCATAGACGCTGCGAATGGCGGCGATGCTGCAATCAGCGGGCAACCGCAACGACCATTTTGGCTCCATGGAATTGAGCGACATCGCTGCATTCGCCTTTGCTAGAACTTCGCTACACGTTTGACGCGAGTCGAGTGAGCAAAACCCTAACGCGGCGGTCCGTACAACTACGGGTCACATCCTCGGGGATTTCGCGCAACTGCATGCAAGCGGCACAACCTGCCGAAATTTCAGGCGATGCCTCCGCGCCGCGGCACTGTTTCCGCGCATTTGCTTCGCGTTAAATTCGCTCGGGTTATGGCTGGGTCTCGTGTCTTTGACAGTGAAGAGAGCCCCGGCCACCAATGCTGACCCAAGCGCTGCTGGTTGATGACAGCCGCTCCGTCCTCAACTTCCTGAAACGTCATATCGAGGCAGAAGGTCTGGTCGAGGCCACGGCCTTCCTCGATCCCGTGGAGGCGCTGGCCTGCGCGCGGGGGCGCGTCTTCGATCTGGTGCTGGTGGATTACGAGATGCCGCATATGGACGGCATCAGCTTCATTCGCAGCTTCCGCAGGCTTCCCGGCTGCGCCGACATCCCGATCGCGATGGTCACCTCGCGCCAGACCGACGACATCAAGATGGAAGCGCTGCAGGCCGGTGCAACCGATTTCCTGCCGAAAAAGCCGCAAAGCCTCGAAATGACGGTGCGCCTGCGGAATTTGATTCAGCTTGGTGCAGCCGTGCGCAAGCTCAACGACCGCGCCGCGCACCTGGCCAGCGAAGTCGCAGCAGCAACGCGAAAGCTCGGCGAGCGCGAAGAGGAGATCATCCTGCGGCTCGCGCTCGCGGTCGAATACCGCGACAATGATACCGGCGACCACACCCTGAGAGTCGCGCGCTACAGCCGCATGATCGCCGAACAGCTCGGCCTGCCGGCCCGTCTCTGCCGCGACATCTATCTCGCCGCGCCTCTGCACGACGTCGGCAAGGTCGCCATCCCCGACAATATCCTGCTCAAGCCAGGCAGGCTCACGGAGGAGGAGATGGCGGTGATCCGGACGCATGCCGCGATCGGCGAACGAATACTGGCCGATTCCAGCTGCGAGCTGATCCGGCTCGGTGCGCAAATTGCCGCGAGCCATCACGAGCGCTGGGACGGCGCGGGCTATCCGAACGGCCTCAAGGCGGAGGCCATCCCGGTCGCCGCCCGCGTGGTCGCCGTCGCGGATGTCTTCGACGCCCTGACGACGCGGCGGCCATATAAGGAGCCGATGGCGATCGAGATGGCGCGCAACTACCTGATTGAGAATCAGGGCAAGCAGTTCGACCCGGCCTGCGTCCAGGCGTTCCTGTCGCGCTGGGACGAGGTGGTCGGGATCGCCGCCGGTGAGACTCCTTTTCAGACGAGCGGGGCCCCTCTCGCTCCTGATATAGAGAGTGCGGCCGAGAGCCGCCCGGTGGAGGATCATTCGGCCGAGGCAGCCCCGACCGCCTGACATGACGAACCGACCAACTTCTTGTCGCGGCTCCATTTTCTCTGGTCGCCGGTTTGAACCTGTTCCTGCTAAAGTGGCACCAACAACTAAGAGTGATTCTGGTCACACTTGCTTGGGGCACCCTGCTGTAAGCATCGAACCGGGACGGGCCGGTAGTGCATCGTCGAATTGGATGAGAATTCCCATGAGAAGCCTGATCGGCGCCGTCCTCGGTGCCTTCTGCCTTGCGGCCCCCGCGCTGGCGGAGACTCCTGCCGCGATCGTCGAGGACGTCCAAGGAAAGGTCGACGGCATCGCCTTCATGGACTATGTGGCGCCGGGCAAGATCATCAAGCTCGGGCCCAAGGCCGGCATCACGCTCAGCTATCTCAAATCGTGCGAGCGCGAGACGATCAGCGAAGGCGTTGTTCTGGTCGGCACTGAGCAGAGCACCGTGCAGCTGGGCGAGGTCAAGCGGGAGAAGGTGCCCTGCGATACCAATGCGGCAAAGCTGTCGGAACGCCAGGCGAACCAGAGCGCCGCAACGACCTTCCGCAACGTGCGGTCGGACGCCAAGAGCCCCCCGTCCAAGCTGCCGACGCTCTACGGCGTCGCCCCGCTGGTGCAGGCGAAGAGCGGGAGCACGCTGGTCATCGAGCGCACCGACGGCAAGGAACCCACGATCACCGTGCCGCTGAGGAGCGAAGCCATGGTCCGTGGCAAGTTCTACGACTTTGCGAAAGCCGGGAAGTCGCTGACGCCAGGAGGAAGCTATCTCGCCATCCTCGGCGCCAAGCGCTACGCCTTCCAGATCGATGCCAGCGCCACCTCGTCGCCGACACCGATCGTCGGCCGCCTGCTGCGGCTCGAATAGGCGGCCCAGCAACGGGAGATGCGGCGGATCGGCAGGCGCGACATCGTTGCGGCATTCCTGACTGCGCTCATCGCGGGCGCAGTCTTCACATCGCCGCCGCTTCAGACGCTGCAAGGCCTCTCTCTCGACCTCCTCACGGCGCTGCGCGGCAAGACCACTGGCGACCGCCGTGATCCCGCCGCCTCGCCGGTCGTCGTCGTGGCGATCGATGGGGAGACTTACGCGACGCCACCCTTCAAGGGATCGCCGACGCAAACCTGGACACGTGAGATTGGGCGCGTGCTCGGCAGCATCAGTGAGGGCGGCGCCAAGGTGATCGGCTACGACGTCATCTTCCCAAGCTCGATCGAGCAGTCCGAGATTCCGTTTGGCGACGGGCCGCTCGGCTCGCGCATGAGGGGATTCGACCGGGACTACCTGATCGCGCTCCGACAAATCTCGGACAGCGGCAAGCTCGTGCTCGGCGAGGTCCTGAGCAACGACCACCCGGAGCGGCCCTACCAGGCGCAACGGGTGGCGGTGCGAAACAACATCCGCGCCCTCAACGTCCACACCGATGCGGACGATGTCATCCGGCGGATGCCGCTCACCTTCTCCATCGACGGCAAGCCGGTGCCGGCGATGGCCGTCGAACTCGCCGCGCGCGCACTCGGCGCGAAGGTCGAGGGGGCGCCATCCGGTACGGCCGAGCTGGCCGGCTATGCGATCCCGGGCGTCGTGCCGAACACGCTGACGCTGAATTTTCGAAGCCTTAGCCGCGACGTTCCGACCTACTCCTTCGCCGATCTGCGAGCCTGCGTCGAAAAAGGCGACCACGACTTCTTTCGCCGTGCCTTCGAGGGCAAGGTCGTTCTGCTCGGCACCGTCCTCAACTTCGAGGACCGCAAGCTCACCTCGATGCGTCTCTCCGGCGGATATGACGGGACCCCGGCGCCGCGCTGTGCCATCCCCTCACCTGCAGCCGCCGCGCAGAAGGCCCGCAGCGACGTCGCCGGCGTGTTCGTTCACGCCGCTGCGGTCCGAAATCTGATCGAGCGGGACGCCGTGACCGAGCTCGGCTTCCCCGGGCGGTCCCTTCTCACGATCGCATTCGCTGCCGTCGTCGCGGTCGCAGCCTGCATGCTCGCGCCCAGCGCCGCACTAATGGCCTGGTTCGGCCTCACGCTCGTCTACGGGGCGGTCTCCGTCAGCGCCTTCGTGCACGCCTTGGCGCTGCCGCTGGCCGAGCCGGCTCTGGCCGGCCTTGCCGCGCTCGCGATCATGATCGGCTACCGCTTCGTGCTGGCCGATCGCGACGAGCGTTTTCTGCGCAAGAGCTTTGCCCTCTACCTCGCGCCCGAGGTCATCGAGACCATGGTCGCCTCCGGCCAGATGCCGGCGCTCGGCGGCGAGATGCGCAACGTCACCATGTTCTTCTCCGACCTCAGCGGTTTCTCGTCCATTGCCGAGACCATGACCCCGGGCGAGCTGGTGACGCTGATGAACGAATATCTGTCCGCCATGACCGACATCATCGAAAATCATGGCGGCTACGTCGACAAGTACATCGGCGATTCCATCGTCGCCATGTTCGGCGCGCCGGCCGACGATCCCGCGCACGCGCGCAACGCGGTTCGCGCCGCGCTGAAATGCCACGAGAAACTGGCTGAGCTCAACGCAGCCCATCCGGCCTTCGCCGGCCACGACATATCGCATCGCATCGGACTGAACAGCGGCGAGGCCGTGGTCGGCAATATCGGCTCGCGGCGCCGCTTCAACTACACCGTGATGAGCGATACCGTGAACGTCGCCTCGCGGCTGGAGGGGGCCAACAAATATTACGGCACAGCCATCATGGCCTCTGAGAGCACCAGGGCGCAGACCGGCGACACCTTCGCCTGGCGCGAGCTCGACGCGATCAGGGTTCAGGGACGCGGCGAAGCAATCAGGGTGTTCGAGCCGCTGGCGGAGAGCGGCGCGGAGAGCACCGAGCAGACGAAGGCAGCTGCCGCGTATACGGAAGGTCTTGCCTGCTGGCGAGCCAGAGAGTTTGCGAAGGCGGCGGATACGTTCGAGCGGCTGGCGAAGTCCGATCCAGCCTCGGCAATGTTCGCCAAGCGCGCGAAGGCGCTAGCCGAGACTCCGCCGCCACCGGACTGGACGCCGGTCAATACGCTGGAAGGAAAGTAGCCGCCCCCCTTGCCCTCCCTTGGAGGGTACGCGGGGCGACCGCCTAGAACGGCAGCCCTACGTAATTCTCCGCAAGCAGGCGCTGCGCCGTCTCGGACGAGAGCAGATAGTCCAGCTCCGTCTGCTGGAGCCGATTCTCGTAGTCGAGCCGGTCGGGAAAGCGGTGCAGCAGCATCGTCATCCACCAGGAGAAGCGTTGCGCTTTCCAGATCCGCGCGAGCGCCTTGGCGGAGTAGCCTTTGAGACCGGAATCGTCGCCGCCCTGATAATGCGCGAGCAAGGCGTGGTAGAGATAGTAGATGTCGGAAGCGGCGCTGTTCAGCCCGCGGGCCCCGGTCGGCGGCACGATGTGCGCGGCATCGCCTGCAAGGAACAGGCGGCCATAACTCATCGGCTCGGCGACGAAGCTGCGCAAAGGCGCGATGCTCTTCTCGACCGAGGGTCCCGTAATCAGGCGGCCGGCGACCTGCTCCGGCAGGCGGCGCTTCAGCTCGGCCCAGAACGCATCGTCGCTCCAATCCTCCACCTTGTCCGTCAGTGGCACCTGGATGTAGTAGCGGCTGAGCACCTGCGAGCGCAGGGAGCACAGCGCAAAGCCGCGCTCGTGCTTCACATAGATCAGCTCGGGCGATACCGGCTTGGTTCGCGACAGCACCCCCAGCCAGCCGAACGGATAGACCTTCTCGTATTCGCGCAGCACGTCCTTCGGGATCGACTTGCGGCTGACGCCGTGAAAGCCGTCTGCGCCGACGATGTAGTCGCAATCGATGCGGATCGTTTCGCCGCTCGAGCGGTAGGTGACGTAGGGACGATCCGACGTCAGATCATGCGGCGTTACGTCCTCGGCATTGTGCACGACCTTGCCGCCGAGCCGGTCGCGCGCCTCGTACAGATCGCGCGTCAGCTCGGTCTGCCCATAGACCAGCACCGAATTGCCGCCTGAGTGTTTGTGCAGATCGATCTTGGAGAGCACGCCGTCATGGGCGATCTCGAATCCGCGGTGGATCTCCCCCTCGCGGTCCATCCGCTCGCCGCACCGCGCCTCGCGCATCAGCTTGGCAAAGCCGTGCTCGAGCACGCCGGCGCGGATGCGGGCGAGCACGTGATCGCGGCTGTATTTCTCCAGCACGATCGTGTCGATGCCCTTGAGATGCAGCAGCTGGGACAGCAGCAACCCGGACGGCCCGCCGCCGATGATACAGACCTGAACTTTCATTATTGCGTCCTCCCGTCGGCACTTTTTTGCAGACTTTGCGCTGCAGACGGATGGAGGGTTTCGCCTTTGTCTTGTACTATTCGAACATGAGAAGCACAGCCCCTGTCCCGGCGATCCGGGTGTACAATTTGTTCGGCGAGTCCGGCGACCTGCCCGACGTCGTGCACTGCGAGACCATCGCATCCCGTTCGGTGCTGCACGACTGGACGCTGGCCGTGCATCGTCATGCCCGGCTGCACCAGGTCTTGCTGATCGAGCGCGGCGGCGGCGAAGCGACGCTCGACGGGCGCGTGGTGCCCTTGAGGCCGATGCAAATCGTCAACGTGCCTGTCGGCCACGTTCACGGCTTCCGTTTCGTACCGGAAACTCAGGGCTGGGTGTTGACCATCGCCGCCGAGATCCTGGACGAGGCGCTGCTCGCGGCCGAGGGCTTGCGCGGCGCATTGTCACGATCCGCCGTGGTGCGCGGCACGCCGCAGATTCGCGCCACGATGAAGCAGATCTTCGCCGAGCACGCCGCGCGCGATTTCGGCCGTGCCCATGTGCTCCGCGCCTTGTCCTCGGCCATGATCGGGCTCGTGGCGCGCGCGCTCTCAGGGGAGAGCGGCGGCAACGGCACTGCCGAATCCAGCCTGTTCCGCCGCTTCGAGGCGCTGCTGGAGCAGCATCATCTCGAGCGCTGGAGCGTCGCCGACTATGCCAAGGCGCTGTCGGTGACGCCGACGCATCTCAACCGGATCACGCGAAGGGCGACCGGCGATACCGCCTCGCATTTGATCCTCAACCGGCTGATCCGCGAGGCGCGGCGCAACCTCGTCTACACCAACCTGCCGATCTCGACGATCGCCTACGCGCTCGGCTTCGAGGACCCCGCCTATTTCAGCCGGGTCTATGCCGCAGCCACGGGCCTATCGCCGCGCGCCTTCCGCGCGCAGCTCCATGGCGAAGAGGCGTGAAGCTTCACACGTCGAAGAACACCGTCTCCTCCGGCCCCTGCAAATTGATCGTGAAGGCGTACACGACCTTGCCGGCGCGCTCGCTGCGCGTTGCGATCAAGGTCTTGCGGCGCACCGGCTGTTCGATCAGGTTGAGCACGGGGTCGGCGGCGTTGGCGGCCTCTTCATCCGAGAAGTAGAGCCGTGTGTTGAGGCCGATATTGATGCCGCGCGCGACGATCCAGACATTGATATGCGGCGCGCATTTGCGGCCCGCCTTGTCGGTGATCGCGCCGGGCTTGATGGTCTCGAAGGTGACGAGGCCGCTGTCGAAGTCGGACCCGGCGCGGCCCCAGCCGCGAAAGTCCTCATCGAGTGCGCCCGCCGAACGGTCCGCCGGATGGTTGTAGCGACCGGCCGCATTGGCCTGCCATATCTCGAGCAGAACGTCGCGCAGCGGCGTGCCGGTGCCGTCGAGCACCTTGCCCTCCAGCATGATGCGCTCGCCCTTGGTGTTGGGCGTCACCAGCACATTGGAGAAATTCTTCTCAAAGATGTCGAAGCCGGCCATGGCCGGGATCAGGCCGATATGGACGTAGGGCCCGGCGGTCTGCGAGGCAGTTTCCTTCAGATAGTTGAGCGGCTGCGGCATGGCTCAGTTCCCCGCGGTGCGATTTTCGAAATAGGTGGAGCGCTGGCCGCGCAGCACGATGTCGAAGCGGTAGGCGAGCGAATCGAACGGGCTGGAGGCGTTGAGGTCGAGCGGCGCCACGAGGCGGTCGAGCGCATCCTTGTCCGGGATCGTCGTCAGGATCGGGCAGATTGGAATCAGGGGGTCACCTTCGAAGTACATCTGCGTGATCAGCCGTTGCGCGAAGCCGGAGCCGAACACCGAGAAGTGGATATGGGCCGGGCGCCAGCTGTTGACATAGTTGCGCCAGGGATAGGGCCCCGGCTTCACGGTGCGGAAATAGTAGTAGCCGGTTTCGTCAGTGAGCGCCCGTCCGCAGCCCCCGAAATTCGGATCGATCGGCGCCAGATAGGTGTCCTTTTTGTGCCGGTAGCGGCCGCCGGCATTGGCCTGCCAGAACTCGACCAGCGTGTTCGGCACCCCGCGGCCGGTTTCGTCCAGCACGCGGCCATGCACGATGATCCGCTCGCCGATGGGGTCGCCGTCCTTGGCGTAGTTGCGGATCAGATCGTTGTCGAGCGGGCCGAGATCATTGTGCCCGAACACCGGCCCGGTGGTCTCCGAAACCGAGTTTTCCAGCGACAGCAGCGACTGGCGCGGCGAGCGCAGCACCGAGGATTTGTAACCGGGCGCATGCGCCGGCGGATGGATGGAACGATCGCGCTGGAAGAAGCCGCCATCGCCGAGCGGGGGCGTAAAAGGCTCTGGGCTGTTGAGGCGGGGATCCCGCAAGGCTGCTGGCGCCTGGGCGTTCATCGACGTTGTCTCTCCCTGGGAGCCCGGAGGCGGGCGTGGTTATCGGGAGATGATGGGACCCTCTATTCTCAAGATAAATAGATGAATTATAATGAATCACATGAAAGAAATCGATCATTTGGCCCTCGACGGACATGCCCTCGAGCTATTCCTCGCCGTGCTGGAGGAGGGATCGGTGACGGCAGCCGCGACACGTCTGGGGCTGACGCAGTCGGCGGTCAGCCACGGGTTGAACAAGCTGCGGCGGATTGCCGGCGATCCGCTGTTCGCTAAATCCGGCCGCGGCATCGTCGCCACGGCGCATGCCCAGGCCCTCGCGACGAAGGCGCGCGCGCTGATCGACGAGATGCGCAGCTTTGCCGGCGGCGTCAGCTTCGCGCCGGCGCAGGCCCAGCTGTCGCTGACGATCGCCGCCAATGATTTCCAGCGCGACCTGCTGCTGCCGCGCTTCTTCGACCACGTCGCCGCGCAAGTGAGGAGCCTGAACCTGCGCGTGATCCCCTCACAATCGCCTTCGCCTGCGATGCTGCGCGAGAACCGCTGCGATCTCCTGATCACCCCGCTGCCGCCGTCCGGCGTCGACATCGTGCAGAAGCGGCTGCTGAGGGATCATTACGTGTGCTACTACGATGCAAAGGCCCGTTCCGCACCGGCCAGCCGCAGCGCCTATCTCGCGGCACGTCACGTCACGGTGGTCTATACCGACAACGAACGGCTCGATTTCGACCGCCGGCTGGCAGCAAACGGGTTTCATCGCGATATCGCGATCTCGGTGCCGAGCTTCTCCGGCGTACCGTCCTTCCTGCGAGGGTCGCAGATGCTTGCGAGCATGCCGAGCCTGCTCGCAGCCGGCGTGATGCGCGGGTTTGCGCAAGCGCCGATCCCGCTGGCGTCTCGCACGCGGACCCTGGCCGAGCTGCCGATGTTCATGGTCTGGCACCAGCGTTACCAGAAGGACCCGGCCCACCGATGGATCAGGAGCCAGCTGGAGGCCGTCGCGGCGACGGCCGCCAAGCCATGATAGCCGGTGCCGCGTTCGACAAGACCGCCCCTCCGCAAACCCACTGGTTGCGGGACCGCCCCCGCGCTAAAATCCCTTCATGACAGTGACCGACATTGCGAGCCGGACCTACAATCACAGCTGGCGGCTGGATCCCATCATCCGCAGCCTGCTTGATACCGACTTCTACAAGCTATTGATGTTACAAATGATTCGGGAAGACTACCCGGATCAGCAGGTGACCTTCTCGGTCATCAACCGCTCGCGCCATGTACGTCTCGCCGAGATCATCGACGAGGGTGAGCTGCGCGCTCAGCTCGATCACGCCCGCACCATCCGCTTCACCAAGAAAGAGCTGATCTGGCTGGCCGGTAACACCTTCTACGGCAAGACCCACATGTTCTCGGCGGACTTCATCCGCTGGCTGGCGGAGTTCCGCCTGCCCGAGTACGAGCTGCGCAAGGTCGAGGGCCAGTACGAGCTGCATTTCCACGGTCCCTGGACCCACACCACGATGTGGGAGATTCCGGCGCTTGCGATCATCAACGAGCTGCGCTCGCGCGCGGCAATGAAGGGCCGCGGCCGCTTCGAGCTCGACGTGCTCTATGCCCGCGCCAAGGCCAAGCTGTGGACCAAGGTGGAACGGCTGCGCAAGCTCGAGAATTTGCGGCTCTCCGACTTCGGCACGCGCCGCCGTCACGGCTTTCTCTGGCAGCGCTGGTGCGTCGAGGCGGTGAAGGAAGGCCTGGGTCCGTCCTTCATCGGCACATCCAACGTGCTGCTCGCGATGGACAACGATCTCGAAGCCATCGGCACCAACGCGCATGAGCTGCCGATGGTCGCGGCCGCGCTCGCCAGGGACGACGAGGAACTGCGCTGGGCGCCCTACCGCATCCTCGACCAGTGGCGCCAGACCTATGGCGGCAATCTCCTGATCGCACTGCCCGACGCCTTCGGCACCAAAGCCTTCCTGCGCGATGCGCCGGAATGGGTTGCCGACTGGACCGGCTTCCGTCCCGACAGCGCGCCGCCGATCCAGGCAGGCGAAGAGATCATCGCCTGGTGGCAGAGGAAGGGCCGCAACCCCAAGGACAAGCTGCTGGTCTTTTCCGACGCGATGGACGTCGGCTCGATCGAGGAGACCTATCACCACTTCGCCGGCCGCGTGCGGCTCTCCTTCGGCTGGGGCACCAACCTCACCAACGACTTCGTCGGCTGCACGCCGGACGGCTCGTTCAACCTCGATCCGATCTCGCTGGTCTGCAAGGTCTCGTCGGTCGATGGCCATCCGGCCGTCAAGCTCTCCGACAATCCGGAGAAGGCGACCGGCCTTCCATCGGAGATCGAGCGTTACCTCCGCGTGTTCGGCGACGCGGGTCGCGTGCGCAAGCCGGTGCTGGTGTAGCACCCCACCAATTCTCTCGATCGAGGCAGCCGCGCACAAGGGATGCGTGGTATCGGATCGTCACCCCCAGCAGTCCCAGTTCACCCGCATTTGAAGCGATTTGCTTGCGCCTGCTTCACGACGGCTTCACCCTCTGACGGAGTCTTCCGCACCTTTCAGATCGAGTTAAGCAACCATCCCGTCTACTTCGTGTTGCAGGCGCAACGCTTCGCTGCGATCGTTGATCGGCTTGGGGAATAAGGTGTTTCGCAGAACAGCGACGTCAGCGGAGCGACACAGCTTCCTTCACGTCATCAAGCTCGTCTCGCCTTTCGTGATGGTCGTCGTGCTCCAGGCGGCGATCGCGGGATTCAGTCTCGAGGTGATGTCGTCGGTCCGCGCCTATGTGGCGGGCGAAGCGCTATGGTCGCGTTCGCAAAAGAACGCCGTCTATTTCCTCAACCGCTATCTGCACTCGGGTGAGGCCAGCCTGTTCGCGCAGTATCAAGCCTCGCTTGCCGTTCCCATCGGCGACGAGTTCGCGCGCTGGGCGCTCGAGCGCGATCCCGTCGACGTCGAGGCCGCCCGCATCGGCTTCCTGCAGGGCGGCAACCATCCCGATGACGTACCAGGACTGATCTGGCTGTTTCGTTACTTCAACCGTGTCAGCTTCCTCCAGGAAGCGATCAGCGAATGGGCCGCCACTGATCCCATGCTGCTGGAGCTCAGCGTGTTCGGCGAGCTCATCCGGTCCGAACTGGAAAACGGCCCCATTGCAGACGATCGCCTGCAATTTCTTGCGTCGCGGCTCTCGGAGCTCAACAGCCAATTCACGGTGCATGCAAAGCGGTTCTCCACCGTCCTCGGCGAGGGCTCCCGCGCGATCAAGTTGACGCTGACCTGCATCAACTTCCTGACCGCAGCGACGCTGATCCTGCTTCTGATCTGGCATACGCGGCGTTTGGTGCTGCAACGGCAGGCGTTCGAACACGCCTTGCATGCCGAGAAAGAGCGCCTGGCCTGGCAGGCGTCGCACGATGGGCTGACCGGTCTGTTCAACCGCCGCGCCTTCGAGGCCCGCCTGCAAAGCGAGCTGGACGATGCCGCGGCGGGTGCGTTCGGCCTCATCCTGCTCGACCTCGACCAGTTCAAGAGTGTCAACGACAACTGTGGCCACCTTGCCGGCGACCGCCTGCTCTGCGAGGTCTCGCGCCTCCTGCAGCGGGACCGGCATGCACATGATCTTGTGGCTAGGCTCGGCGGTGACGAATTCTGCCTGATCCTGCCGCGCTGCCCGCCCTACGAGGCTGTCGATATCGCCGAGCGTCTGCGCAGATCGCTCGAGATGTTCAATTTCGCCTGGGGCGACCGCTGCTTTTCCGTGACCGCCAGCATCGGCGTCGCCTGCATCACCGACCGCAACACCACGCTCGAAGATGCGATGCGGCGCGCGGATGCCGCCTGCTACCGCGCCAAGGAAAAGGGACGCAACCGCGTTCAGGTCGAGGGCGGGAGACCTGATGTGGTCGTTGTTGCGGCACGGCTCCGCGAGCCGGCGCGCGCTTAAGCAGCTCGTTGTCAGCTCCGGGGCAGAATCCCGAGGCCCGTGAGATGAGTGTCGACAAACTGTTCGATCTGCTGGCGCAGCATCTGCGGCGGCACGGCCACCATGCGCTCCTCGAGGCCGAGCGAGATGATGCCATGCACGGCGGAAAACAGCGTGCGCGACAGCAACGCGATCTTCACGTCATCGGCATCCGGCAATAGCCGCACCAGGGGTGGATGCATCAACGCGAAGGCATCCATCACCATCTGAAGAATATCGTCCGGGTAGGGACGGTCGTCCTCCATCCGATGCTCGAACAGCGAGCGCAGCAGATTGGCGTGCTCGGCAAAGAAATCGAGATAGGTCGCGGCCAAGCCATAGAGCTGGCGAACGGGATCTTCGGCAGGAACGCCCCGGAGCTGCGCCGTGAGCGCCTGAACCGTCTCCCGATTGACGGTCAGGATAACCCCATCGAAGTCTCCGAACTCGTTATAGACGCTGCCGACCGAGCAGCCGGCGGCCTCCGCGACGTCCCGAACCTTCAATGATCTCAGTCCCTTAGTTGAGATGATGCCACGGGCGATCTCCACGATTTGGAGCCGCCGCCGGATTTTTTTCTTATCGCGTGGCGATTCGTCTTGAACATTGTTCATTTTCGGGCTACTCATGTGAACATTGTTCAAATTAACCTGGAGACCTGCAAAATGCAAACCCTCGCTGTTGATATCGCCGTCACCTTCGTCGACGACGCCAAGGCTCTCGTCACCGGTCTGTGCCGCGCCGCCCTCAACGCCGCGATGGCGCCCATCAACCGCGTCGCCAATACCTGCGACGTTGCCGGCGTCCTCGAGCAGCGTCGGGCGACCTTCCGGATGTGGCGGGCGAGCCGCGCCCAAGCCCGCCGAGAGCGGCGCCGGTTCAGCCTGCTCGGTCGCTTCTCGCCCTTCCGCCGCCTTGCCCATCTGACCTGAGGCGCGCAGCCGGGACATTCCGATCTGCTCGAATGCGCAGCCCCGGTGCAAGGAGGCACTCACCACGTCCCGACGGTCGCGGCGGATCGGGCGGACTTCACCGGACGCGGTTCAGCTTTCTCATCGCCGGCACGATATCCCGATCATCCGGTCTTCCGCAGCCGCCACAGCACATAATTGCGAACCTAACGAGACCACTTGTCGACCAACAGGATCGGAGGACGAGGAACAGACCAGGCCGGCGACATTCGTGTCCGGCATAGGTTGATCCGGTCCGCTTCCGGTCGTGACGCCTCCCGACGATTGAACAACCTCAAGCCGCCTTTCCAAAAACAGGACTAGTCATGATCAGGGAATTGATGTCGTCACGCCGTTTCGCGCCGCTGTTCTGGGCGCAATTCTTTTCGGCGCTCAATGACAATGTGCTCAAGAACGCGCTCGTCATCATCCTGCTTTACAGCGCGGCGACGAGCCACGGCGATGCGCTGGTGACGGTCGCAGGCGCCGTCTTCATCTTCCCCTATTTCATCCTGTCCGGGCTCGGCGGCCAGCTTGCCGACAAATACGTCAAATCCGTCGTCGCAAGGCGGCTGAAATTCGTTGAGATCTTCGCCGCGTGCTTTGCCGCCGCCGGCTTCTTCCTGCATTCGGTGCCGCTGCTGTTCGCAGCGCTCGCGCTGTTCGGCACCATCGCCGCCCTGTTCGGGCCGGTGAAATATGCCATGCTGCCGGACCAGCTCGAGCTCGGCGAGCTCGCGACTGGCAACGCGCTGGTCGAAGGCGCGACCTTCATGGCCATCCTGCTCGGCACCGTCGCCGGCGGCCAGTTCGTGGCCGGCTCCGCACATATGGGCTGGGTCGCCTCCGCCGTGGTCGCACTGGCGCTGCTGTCATGGGCGTTTGCCGCCCGCATTCCGCAGACGACGCCCTCCGCGCCCGATCTCCCCGTCGATGCCAATCCATGGACCTCGACGATGAGCCTGCTCAGGACGCTCTACGCCGACCATCGCCTGTGGGACGGCACCGTGATCGTCTCCTGGTTCTGGCTGGTCGGTGCGATCGTGCTGTCGCTGCTGCCGGCGCTGGTCAAGGACGTCGTCGGTGGCACCGAGGGCGTGGTGACGCTGTGCCTGGCCATCTTCGCAATCGGCATCGCCATCGGCTCGCTGTTTGCCGCAAGCCTGAGCCACGTACGTCCCAATCTCGCGCTGGTGCCGATCGGCGCCATCATCATGGGATTTGCGGGGCTCGATCTCGCCTGGGCCATCGGTGTCGCTGCCAAGGGGCACGAGATCACTGCGCTCGGCTTTGCGACCTCGTTCGGCGGCCTGCGCATGCTGGTCGACTTCGTTGCCTTCGCATTCGGCGGCGGCCTCTTCGTTGTGCCGTCCTTTGCCGCAGTCCAGGCCTGGTCGCAACCTTCCGAACGCGCCCGCATCATCGCCGCCGGCAACGTGCTGCAGGCCGCCTTCATGGTGGTCGGCTCGCTGTTCGTCGCGCTGTTGCAGGCGGCCGGGCTCCATGTCGGCTGGATCTTTGTCGGCCTCGGCGTCGCCAGCTTCGGCGCGGTGTGGTTCGTGCTCACGAAGTGGGGCAAGGAAGGCGTGCGCGATGCCGGCGGGCTTCTGTTCCGCGCCCTGTTCCGTACGGAGGTGCGCGGACTCGAAAACCTGCCGCCTCCGGGCACGCGCATGCTGATCGCGCCGAACCATGTCAGCCTGATCGACGGCCCGCTGCTGCATGCCGTGCTGCCGATCGACGCGAGCTTCGCTGTCGATACTGGTATCGCCAAGGCCTGGTGGGCCAAGCCGTTCCTGCGCGCGGTCAAGCACTACACCATGGATCCGAGCAAGCCGCTGGCCGCGCGCGACCTGATCAAGCTCGTCGCCGCGGGCGAGCCAGTCGTCATCTTCCCGGAAGGACGCATCACCGTCTCGGGATCGTTGATGAAGGTTTATGACGGCACCGCGATGATCGCGGACAAGGCCGATGCCGTGGTTGTGCCGGTCCGCATCGAAGGCGCGCAGCGCTCTTATCTCAGCTATCTCAACAGCAGCCAGATCAAGCGGTCCTGGTTTCCGCGTGTGACCGTCACCATCCTGCCGCCGGCCAAGCTCCCGGTCGATGAAGCGCTGAAGGGCAAGGCACGCCGCAATGCCGCCGGCGCCGCACTGCAGGACGTCATGATCGATGCCCTCGTGAAGAACGCCATGCTCGATCACACGCTGTTCGAAGCGCTCGGACATGCCCATCGCGACCGCGACACCGGCAAGGTCATCATCGAGGACGCGCTCGGCGCCAGGCTGACCTATCGCAAGCTGGTCCTCGGCGCGCAGGTCCTGAGCCGCAAGCTCGAGAGCGGCACCGCCGTCGGCGAGAATGTCGGCGTGCTGCTGCCGAACTCGGCGGGCGTTGCCGTGGTGTTCATGGCGCTGCAGAACATCGGCCGTGTGCCGGCGATGCTCAACTTCTCCGCCGGCCCGGTCAACGTGCTCGCCGCCATGAAGGCCGCGCAGGTCAGGACCGTGCTGACCTCGAAGGCCTTCATCGAGAAGGGCAAGCTCGACAAGCTGATGACCGCGATCTCCGCGGAGGCGCGCGTGGTCTATCTCGAGGACGTCCGCGCATCGATAGGCATCGCCGACAAGATCAAGGGCCTGCTCGCCGGCACGACGCCGCGTGTCGCCCGCCAGGCCAACGATCCCGCCGTCGTGCTGTTCACCTCGGGCTCCGAAGGCACGCCGAAGGGCGTGGTGCTGTCCCACCGCAACATCCTCGCCAATGCGGCGCAGGCGCTGGCGCGGGTCGACGCCAACGCCAACGACAAGGTGTTCAACGTGCTGCCGGTGTTCCACTCGTTCGGGCTGACCGGGGGAATGATGATGCCGATGCTGGCGGGCATTCCGATCTACATGTACCCCTCGCCGCTGCACTACCGGATCGTACCCGAATTGATCTACCAGACCGGCGCGACCATCCTGTTCGGTACCGACACGTTCCTCACCGGCTACGCCCGCTCGGCGCACCCTTACGACTTCCGCACCTTGCGCCTCGTGATCGCCGGTGCCGAGGCAGTCAAGGATCGCACGCGCCAGGTGTTCATGGAGCGGTACGGCATTCGTATCCTCGAAGGCTATGGCGTCACCGAGACCGCGCCCGTTCTCGCCATGAACACGCCGATGGCCAACCGGCCCGGCACCGTCGGCCGCCTGTCGCCTCTGATGGAAAGCCGAGTCGACCCGGTCCCCGGCATCGATGATGGCGGACGCCTCTCGGTGCGCGGGCCGAATGTGATGCTCGGTTATCTCAGGGCCGAGAATCCCGGCGTGATCGAAGTACTTCCCGAAGGCTGGCACGACACCGGCGACATCGTTTCGATCGACGCTGCCGGCTTCATCACCATCAAGGGCCGCGCCAAGCGTTTCGCCAAGATCGCGGGCGAAATGGTCTCCCTCTCCGCGGTCGAGAGCATCGCAGCAACCCTGTGGCCGCAGGCCGCTACGGTTGCCGTGTCGATCCCCGACGCACGCAAGGGAGAGCGCATCGTGCTGCTGACGACGGAAAAAAACGCCGAGCGCAGCGCGATGCTGGCTCAGGCCAAGACGATCGGCGCATCCGAGCTCACCGTGCCTGCGACAATCATGGTGGTCGACAAGGTGCCGTTGCTCGGCACCGGCAAGACCGACTATGTCACGGCCACGACGATGGCACGTGAGCAGGCGTCCGCGCCGGACCGGGAGGTGGCATAGGGGCGTCGACCGGTTCGTCGGTCACGCCGCGGTCCGCCGCTCCTGCGCGTAGCGCACCAGTGCGGCGAAGCGGTAGATGCCGTGCACGAACTTGCCGTAGGGCATGGTGATGAACAATGCGAACACGGCGCCGAGATGCAGCGCGAGCAACGGCCCCATTGCGCCTGTCTCGCGCAGGACGAGCAGCAGCATTCCGGTGACGCCGGTCAGGAACAGCATGGCAATGAAGCCGACATCCATGCCGTAGCGGGTCTCGTCGAGCAGCGCGGGATCGCGCCGCATCTTGGCCATGAACAGACCGATCGGCCCGACGATGAGGCCGATGCCGCCCAGCGTGCCCAGCACCACGGGCAGGTCCCACCACGGATACGGCGCCTCGCGGCCGAGCAGATAGTGATACAGCGTCGCCACCGACGTCGCGGCGAAGCACAGCAGGAAGCCGTAGAAGGTCAGATGGTGATAGCGTTTGCGCCGGTCAGTGGGCTTGTCGTCCTCGTTGTAGCAACCGACACCGCCGCCATGGAGATAGCGCAGCTCGCCGGCATCGCGGATCGCCTGGAAGATCGAGCCCCCGTCGGCGCGGCCGTCAATGGGCGGGCCGATGTCACGCCAGAAGGCGCGCACGCTCATAAAAAGCGCAAAAACGGCATAGAAAAAGGCAGCACCGAACAGTCCGGCCATCATATTGTGCGGCATCAACTTGTAGAAGGCGCCAGGGCCGGTGTGCACACCAAACAGAACGCTCCGGTCATTCAAGGCGGCGAAGCCGAGGATGAAGGCCGCCATGCTGAGCGCCGCGACAATGCTGATGACGAGGCCGTTGCGCGCGAACGCGCCGGAGAGCGCCTGAGGCCAGGCATAGGTCGCGTAGGATTCCGCGCGCGCGACAGCCAGCGTCTTTGGGACATTGACGTTGAACTCGTGCGGCGGCGAGAACTGGCAGTCGACGTAGCAGGCGCCGCAGGCATGGCAGAGATTGGCAAGGTAGTTGAGGTCGCCGTCAGAGAAGGCGCGGCGCATTTCCATCGCCGGAAATACCGCGCACAGGCCCTCGCAATAGCGGCAGGAATTGCAGACCGTCATCAGACGGTCGGCTTCGTCCAGGATCCTAGTTCCGTGCATGTTTTGCCGCTTCCCGTCCCGCGATCCGCCCGAACACGCTGCCGATGGTCATGCCCATTCCGGCCGCATAGCCCTTGCCCAGCACGTTGCCGGCCATGATCTCGCCGGCCGCGAACATGTTGGCGGACGGCTTGCCGTCCTTCATCAGCATCCGCGCCTCCTTGTTCACGCGCGTCCCGAGATAGGTGAAGGTGATGCCCGGCCTTACCGGATAGGCGAGATAGGGCGCTGTCTCGATTTTGCGCGCCCAGTGTGTCTTGGGTGGCGTGATGCCCTCGGTCACGCAGTCATCCAGAATCGTGTGGTCGAACGTGCCGGGCCGCACTGCGGCGTTGAACTCGGTGATGGTCTTTTCCAGCGCGGCCGGATCGAGCTCGAGCTTGCCGGCGAGTTCGGCGACCGTCCGCCCGGCGATCGGCGGAAACAACGTCGGCATGAAGCTGGTGACGACGGTGGAATCGAAGATGATATAGGCGATCTGGTCGGGCTGCGCCGCAACCAGCCGGCCCCATATCGCATACCGCTTCGGCCAGATGTCCTCGCCCTCGTCGTAGAAGCGCTGGGCGTGCTTGTTGACGACGATGCCGAACACGACCGAGTCGTGGCGCGTGATGATGCCGCCGTCGAATTTCGGCGCGCGGGCGTCGATCGCGACCGCGTGGCACTGGGTGGGATCGCCGACCTCCTGCACGCCCTTGTCGAGCAGAATCTTCAGGATCGACCCGCGATTATAGGGCGTGCCGCGAATGAGGAAGTTGTCGGCGGCCTCGCCCCAATATTGCTTGAGCCATTCGATGTTGGCTTCGAAGCCGCCGGCGGCGGCAACCAGCGAGGTGGCGCGGATCTCGGTCTGCCCGTTGATCGGCCGCTTGAGGCGCGCCGCGAGGAACATGCCGTCCTCGATCTCGAGGTCAGTGACCTCGGCGTCGTATGCGACGTCGACGCCGAGCCGCTCGGCCGTGAGATAGAGCGCATTCAGCATCGCGCGGCCACCGCCGAGAAAGAATGAGTTGGTGCGGCCGAGGCTCAGCGTGCCGCCCAGCGAGGGCTGCCAGCGCACGCCCTGCTCCACGATCCAGTTCAGGATGTCCTTGGATTCGCGGATCATGTGGCGCGCCAGCACCTCGTCGGTCTGCCCGCCGGTGACGCGCAGCAGGTCCTCCCAGAACTCCTCTTCGGTATAGGGGCCGGTCAGGATTTCGGTCGCGGCATCATGGGCGCAGCGCATGTTGCGGGTGTGGCGGGTGTTGCCGCCGCGATAGAACTTCGGCGCGCCTTCCAGCACGAGCACCGAGGCGCCGCCGCGCCTGGCGCTGATCGCCGCGCACAGCGCCGCATTGCCGCCGCCGATCACCAGCACGTCGTATTTGCTGCCCATACCGTCTGCCCGATGCGACGCAGTTGGAGACATTCTACCCGCAGGCGGCCTGGACCCGCCATTGCGCACGTTTGTATACAAAGATATACGAGAATGGAGCAACCGGCATCTCTGCATGGGCAGGATGCGCCCCGGGGAAACCATGGCAAGGCGTCCGGCGAAGGCAAGCGGATCGATCGCGCGCGGCGGCGGTGTCGCATTGGGCGAAGCCGTATTCCGCTCGCTGTGCGAGGCGCTGCAGGCCGGCAGCTACCGCGCCGGCGACCGATTGCGCGAAGAGGAAGTGGCGCAGCGGCTGAACGTCAGCCGCACGCCCGTGCGGGAAGCCCTGGGACGCCTCGCCGCGCGCGGCTTCGTCGAGCCAGCCGGTGGCCGCGGGCTGATCGTGCGCAATCTCGACATTTCCGAGGTGCTCGAGCTCTATGCCATGCGCGAGATCATGGAAGGCGCCGCGGCGCGCCTCGCCGCCGAGCACGCCTCTACCCCGGAGATCGACGCGCTCGGGGATATCGAGCAGGCTTTCGTCGCGGCGGCCAAGACCGACAAGGCCGAGATGGCAAGGCTCAACCGGGCTTTTCACGAAGCCATCTGCCGGGCGGCGCGCAACCGCTATCTCGACAATGCGTCGCGGGAATTGCAGGACTGGATCGCGCTGCTCGGCCCGACCACCTTCACGGTGACCGGACGCCCCTCGACCAGCCACAGCGAGCATCAGGCGATCATCGCCGCGATTACGGCGCGCGACGGCGACAAGGCCGAGCAGCTCGCGCGGGCGCATATCCGCGAGGCGTTACGCTGCCGGCTGAAGCTGCTGCAGAAACAGTAGGCCCCCTAGCGCCTCGCCCCTCGCGCGGGACGCACATCTTCAGCCGAAGCCGATAAAGCACTGTCGAGCAACTCGGTCGGGCCACCCAGCGCACGCGTCAGGCGGACGGCGGCTCTCAGCAACAGCGACGCCATCGCCTTGATATTGTCCCGCGTGAAGCGTGGCTTCGGCCCTGAGAGCGACAGGGCACCGACGCATTTGCCGCCAGGACCGAACACCGGGCAGGCAAGCCCGGCGCAATCGGGATCGCGCTCGCCAAAGGACACTGCGATGCAACCCTCGCGAATCTCGTCGTAGGCCTCGCCCTTCTCACCGTCGAAGGCCAGGATAATCCGTCCGGCCGCGCCGCGGTCCAACGGCAGCAGCATGCCGGCCTCGACGCGGTCGAGCGTCGAATGTTGGGAATCGACCCGGAAGACGCAGAGCCTGCGCTTCGCATCATGCCGCACGTGATACGACGGACTTTCCGTGCCGTCGGCGACGAGCTGACGCAGCAGCGGCACCACGCGATCATGCAGATTGTTGCTGCGCTGGTAGACCGCGCCGAGCCGGAACGGTGTCGGCCCGAGATGGTAACGACCGTCGGCGAACTGCACGAGGTAGCCGAATTCCTGAAGAGACGTCATCAGCCGCAACAGCGTGCTTTTGTACATCTTGGTGCGCCGGGCGAGCTCAGCGAGCGTCATCGGCTCCGGCGCGTCCTCGAAGGCGGCCAGGATGCTCAGGGCACGGTCGACGGCTGCGACGCCGGGCGAAGGCATGGCGTGTCCTATTGAGGAAATCCGGAGGGGTCGATGAGCTTTGCTATAACGGGAAAATACGCATCGCCCATGCCCTTGTCGATCGTCTCCTGGAAGATGGTGCGCATCAGCGCCGCGCCGCGCAGATTTAGCCCGGCTTGCGCGCCAAGCTCCAGCGCATAGGAAAGGTCCTTCATTGCATATTCGGTGGAGAACGCCCGCAAAGGAAAATCCTTGGCGACGATCGCCTTCATGCCGTGATTGCGCAGCGCAAAGCTGTCCGCTGAGCCCTTGGACAGCGTCTCCAGCAGCAGCTTCGGCTCGACACCGCTGTGCTTGGCGATCGCGACCGCCTCCGCCAGCGCATTGACGGTCTCGAACAGAACCATGTTGTTCAGGATCTTCGTCACCTGCCCGGCCCCGGTGCCTCCGCAGAGGGTGACGTCCGTTGCGAAATGCCGGATCAACGGCTCGACCCTGGCAAAGTGCTCGGGTGTGGCGCCAACCATGACGCTGAGCGTGCCGTCCTGCGCAGCCTGGCGCGTGCGCGCGATCGGCGCGTCGATCCAAAGCGCACCCTTGTCAGCGAGTTGCTTGGCGAACGACCGCGTCAGGCCGACATCGGAGGTGCCGAGATCGATTACGGTCTGGCCATTTCCGATCACCGGCAAAATGCTCTCGAAGACCGACATCACGTGCTTTGCGCTAGGCAGGCACAGGAAGATGGTCTCTGCGCCGGTGACGAGATCCCCGATCGACTTCGCCGCCGTGGCCCCGTCGTCCACGATCCGCGCCAGCGGCTCCGCGGCAAGGTCGAACGCGAGCACCGCCCGGCCGCTCTTGCGCAACAGGTTGCGGCAGATCGGCTCGCCCATGACGCCAAGACCGATGAACCCAATCGAACCAGACATTCCGTACTCTCCTCGAAATCTTCCGGCCGGGCAGGTACAGCCTGCCCGGCCGACGCGGCTACTTCACCAGCGGGCAGCCGCCTCCGCTCATCGGACGGAACACTTCTTCGCCCGGCTTGGAGCTGACGACCCGGTAATAGTCGAACTTATACTTGGACTCCTCCGGTTTCTTCACCTGCACCAGGTACATGGTATGCAGCACGCGTCCGTCCGGGCGGATCGCAACGTCCTTGTTGTACATATCATTGACCTTCAGCTCGTGCATCTTGGCGGCAACGGCGGTCGCATCGGTGGTACCGGCTGCCTTAACGGCTGAAAGGTAGTGGTGGACGCCGCTATAGACGCCGGCCTGCACCATGCTGGCGACCTTGCCGTCCATCTGCGCGGCGTAGCGCTTCGACCAGGCACGGGTCTGCTCGTTGAGGTCCCAATAGAACGAGGTCGTCACCTGCAAGCCTTGGGTGACCTTCAGGCCCAGCGAGTTCACGTCCGTGATGAAAACGAGCAGACCAGCGAGCTTCTGGCCACCCTCGACGATACCGAATTCACCAGCCTGCTTGATAGCGGTCTGCACGTCTGCGCCCGACGTCGCAAGCCCAACAACGTCGGCCTTCGAGCCCTGCGCCTGCAACAGGAAGGACGCAAAATCAGCGGTGCCGAGCGGATGGGCGGCCGAGCCGATCACCTTGCCGCCCGCGGCCTCGATGAATTTCGTGGCATCGCGTTGAAGCGCGTGGCCGAAAGCGTAGTCGGCCGTCACGAAGTACCAGGTCTTGCCGCCGGCCCGCGTGATCGCGTCACTGGTGAGCTTGGACAGCGCGTAGGTGTCGTAGTTGAAGTGGAAGCTGACAGGCGAGCAGGATTTCCCGGTGAAGTCGGACGAGCCGGGGCCAGAGATGACGAAGATCTTGTTCTTCTGCTTGGCAACTTCGAGGATGGCAAAGCCGGCCGAGGAGGCCGCCCCGTCCGCAATCATGTCGACGCCCTCATTGTCGAACCATTTGCGTGCGGTGGCCGATGCAATGTCCGGCTTGTTCTGATGGTCGGCCGAAATGATCTCGATCTTCTTGCCGAGCAGCTCGTTGCCGAAGTCCTCTGCGGCGAGCTTTGCAGCGACCACCGAGCCGCGCCCGCCATTGTCGGCGAACACGCCCGACTGGTCGTTGAGCACGCCAATCCTGATCACATTGTCGGCTGCAAACGCAGTGCTCGCTTGTGCAGCCAGAATCGCCGCCATCATCCAACGCAACTTCATAACTACGCTCCCTTTCAATAATTCTGCTTGTCGAGGATGTCTTGCAGCACCGGCGCGATGTAGCGCCGGAACTGTTCCGGGTTCTCACTCATCGGAAAGTGGCCGAGCCGCTCCATCACCGTCGCCTGGGCACCGGGAATGCCGGCGGCGGTGCGCAGCGTGTCTTCCGGCGTGCAGGAGAAATCGTACTCGCCGGTGAGGAGATAAAGCGGGCACTGGTTGACGTCGATGTCAGAGGTGCGCCCGCGCAGATCGCCGTCGACGCGATAGAAATAGAGATCGCCCTTGAAGATGCCGGGGCCACCCTGCTTGTAGCCCCACAGCGTCTCGTTGCGCGAGGCTTCCGGGCCGTTGGGCGCGATCAGCCCGGAGACCAGCGCGGCGCAGACCTCGCCGCCATGAACGTCGGGCCGGTTCAGCCAAGCCGTGTCGTACCAGGGTTGCTGGAAGTCCGCGGCCTCCAGCCCGATCAATGCGCGAAACTCGCGCGCATGCTCGATGGCCAGATTGAGCACGATACGGCCGCCGATCGAGCACCCCATCACCACCGGGCGCTCCAGCTTCAGCGCGTTGCAGAACGCGCGGATGGTTGCCGTGTAGCTCGCGGTGGTCAGCCGATACTCGGTGCCATATTGGCTGTCAGGCGGATTGGACTTGCCGTGCCAGGGCATGTCGAAGGCGACGACGCGGAAATGTCTGGTGAACTCGGGATCGGCCAGCAAGTGGCGCCATTGCCGCGCGTCAGAACCGGCGGTGTGGAGGCAGACCAAGGGAATGCCGCTGCCGTTCTCCTCGAAATAGATCCGGTTGATCTCTCCATTGATTTCGACGTGCACGTAGCGCCCGACGATCGGCTCGATGAAGCCGTTCATGACGCACCTCCGAAACCGCTCCGCCGGGGCAACGCCAGCAGATCCTTGAAATACTGAAGATGCGTCATGAAGGGATGCAGATCCCCTTCAAGGGTCGCCTGTCCGCGCTTGGTCAGCGCGAGCAGGTCATGCCAGCCGGCCGGTGGCATCTGCTGCCAATGGGCGGCAAGTGCAGCCGGCGTCGCACGATAGGCGAACCGCCAGGTGCGCATCAGGACAGGTGCCGGCGTCATATCCACGATCTGCCCGGCGCGGATGGCGACGTGAAATGGCTGGGTGCTCGGGCCGAGCAGGCAGTCGACGTCGAGCCAGCGTCCGCGGACGGTCAAATCAGCGTCGTGTGCCAGCAAGTCCGGGATCGTCTTGAAGGCTGCGACGACGGCGTCAGGCGCGAACGGCACCGGATCGGTGTCGTGACGAACCAGCTTCGATTCCATCATCTCGCCTTCCATTCTGTTGTACAGAACGTCATTCTATTTCTATTCCAGTTCTATACAGGCCTCCCGCCCGAACTCAAGTGGGTGCGATGCTCAAGGAGCCGCATGCCGCCGCGAGGGGCTTCAACAGGAGGGCACTCGTCCCGGGAATTGTCGGATCGAGATCAGGCCTCGAGGACGCGCGCAAGCAGCCAATAGCCGCCAAGCACGCCGATGATCGCGGACAGCGCGTAGACCAGCGCCGGCGCCCTCACCGGTTCGGAACGGTCTTCAACACTGGGTCGATCGGCCAGACGGAGGATCGGCAATGCGACCGCAACGATGGCGACCTGTCCGATTTCGACGCCGGTATTGAAAGCGGCAAGCGCCGGCAGTTCTGTGTTCGGTGGCAGTCCGATCTCGCGAAGCACGCCGGCGAAGCCGAAGCCGTGCATCAAGCCGAACAGAAAGGCCACGCGCCAGCGCGCGTCGACGTCACGCGAGATGAAGTTCTCCACTGCGACGAAGACGATCGAGGCTGCGATTGCGGGCTCCACGATGCGGCTCGGGATGACGAGAACGTCAAGTGCGGCGAGCGACAAGGTGATCGAATGGGCGATGGTGAAGGCAGTCACGATCTTGACCACAGGAATGAGCCGTCTTGCCCACAGCACCACGGCAACCAGAAATGCGACGTGATCGTAGCCGAGAAAGATGTGTTCGATCCCGGTGAGGACATAGCGCTGCATCGTCGACAGCAGCGACGGCGGCGCGGCTGAAAGCGTGACTGTCGTGTTGCCGGCATCGAGCAAGGCCTGCGCCTCCGACCGGCCTTGCGCAATCAGTACGATTTGACGTGCGGCCGGATCCTTCTCGGTCAACACGGTCGAACGATAGACGATGTCGCCGGCGGCATCAGCGCAGGCAAAGCCGTTGCGATAGATGATGCCATCGCCGTCGGCCAGGATCGCCGCATCGCCGGCCACACAGGGCTTGGCACCGCCCGTGACAGCCAGGTGCGTGCTCATATAGGCGAGGATGGCGGATTTGGCTGCTTCGAGCGCGGCGGGGTCGACCGCGTCTTGCCTGGGGTCGTACGTACGCAAACCGATCAGGCGATCGACATCGCTGCCCTTCAATCCAAGTTCGATGCTGACCGCGCGATCGGGGCTCAACGCCACGCGCGCCGTGACGAGGTTGACCTGATGCGCCTCAGCCGGGACACAGATGCCGAGCAGGACCGCAAGCCACGGCAGAAGCAACCGCCTCATGACCCCGCTCCATCCCGCTCACGCCAGCACATCCGCCACGACCGCGTTGAGGACGCCCCGAGCATCGGCCGGCTTCAGCCGCACCTGCAAGCCGCGTTGACCGCCATTGAGATAGACCATGTCATGCGCGAGCGCACTCTGCTCGATCACGGTGCGCACGGGCTTACGCTGCCCGAACGGGCTGATGCCACCGACCTTGTAGCCGGTGACGCGTTCCGCCTCGGGCGGCTTCATCATCTGCGCCGACTTGCCGGCCATGACGGCGGCGAGCTTCTTCATCGAGACTTCACGGTCGGACGGCACGACCACGCAGACCGGCTTGCCGTCTACCTGCGCCATCAAAGTCTTCAGGACGCGCGCGGGATCCTCACCGAGTGCCGATGCAGCTTGCAGCCCGATGCTCTCGGCGTCGGGATCGTAGTCGTAGGCGTGGACGGTGAAGGCGACGCCGGCGGCGGTGAGCGCTCGCGTGGCTGGAGTGACCCTGGACATGGGCCATATCTACCACCGACACTGCGAGGAGCGAAACGGCGAAGCAATCCAGGATCCCACCGCGGACAGTCTGGATTGCTTCGCTACGCTCGCAATGACGGTGTGGGCGCAGACGAGGGTCACACCTCCGGCGTCCCCTACTCCGCCGCGTCCCGCATCTCGGCGCGCTCGGCTCGTGCCGCGCAGAACTTGAACTCCGGGATCTTGCCAAACGGATCGAGCGCCGGGTTGGTCAGCAGGTTCGCGGCCGCCTCCGCATAGCAGAACGGCATGAACACCATGTTCTCCGGCACATCACGGTCGGAGCGGACCTTGACCTCGACCGCGCCGCGGCGCGTCTCCAGGCGGATGAAGTCGCCCGGCATCAGCCTCTTCTTGCGCATGTCCTTTGGCGACATGAACGCGACCGCCTCGGGCTCGATCTGGTCGAGCACCTGTGCGCGGCGCGTCATCGAGCCGGTGTGCCAGTGCTCCAGCACCCGGCCGGTCGAGAGCACCATCGGGTATTCGTCGTCGGGAATCTCGTCCGGGGGGATGACCTTGGCCGGCACGATCTTGCCGCGCCCGCTCGCGGTCGGGAAGCCCGTGGTGAAGATGATCTCGTTGCCCGGCTTGTTCGGATCGTCTGCCGGATAGGTGACGGCACCTTCGCGCACCAGCCGTTCCCAGCTGATGTTCTTCAGCGAAGGCATCAGCTGCGCCATCTCGGTATAGACATCGCCGGGACCGCTATAATTCCACGGCAGGCCCATGCGCTTGCCGATCTCCTGGATGATCCAGAGATCCTGCCGCGCGTCGCCGGGCGGCTTGATCACCTGGCGCGCGAGCTGCACGCGGCGGTCGGTGTTGGTGAACGATCCGTCCTTCTCCGCGAAGGCCGAGGCCGGCAGGATGACGTCGGCGTGGAAGGCGGTCTCGGTGACGAAGAGATCCTGCACCACGAGATGGTCGAGCATGGCCAGCGCCTGGCGGGCATGCTGGAGGTCGGGATCGGACATCGCGGGGTTCTCGCCCTCGATATACATGCCCTTGATCTCGCCGGCGTGGATCGCGTTCATGATCTCGACCACAGTCAGGCCGCGGACGGGATCGAGATCCTGCTGCCAGAGCTTTTCGAAAGCGCCGCGCAGGTCGTCGCGCCCGACCGGCTGGTAGTCCGGCAGGAACATCGGGATCAGGCCGGCGTCGGAGGCGCCCTGCACGTTGTTCTGGCCGCGCAGCGGATGCAGGCCGGTGCCGGGACGGCCGACCTGGCCGGTGATCAGCGCGAGCGCGATCAGGCAACGTGCGTTGTCGGTGCCGTGGACGTGCTGGCTGATGCCCATGCCCCAGAAGATGATCGAGGATTTTGCCCGCGCATAGGTCCGCGCCACCTCGCGGAGAGTTTGTGCCGGGATACCGCAGATCAGCTCCATCTTCTCCGGCGTGAACTCCTTGATCTTCTCCTTGAGATCCTCGAAGCCCTCGGTATAGCCGGCGATGTACTGGTCGTCGGTGAGGCCTTCGGTGATGATCGTGTTGATCATCGCGTTGAGCATGGCGACGTCGGAGCCGGGCTTGAACTGCAGATGCCTGGTCGCATGGCGCGACAGCGTCTGCCGGCGCGGATCCATCACGAACAGCTTGGCGCCGTTCTGCTTGACCGCGTTCTTGATGAAGGTCGCGGCGACCGGATGGTTCACGGTCGGGTTGGCGCCGATCACGATGATGACCTCGGCATCCATCGCCGCTGCGAACGGCGCCGACACCGCGCCCGAGCTCAGGCCTTCGAACAGCGCCGCCACCGACGAGGCGTGGCACAGCCGGGTGCAGTGATCGACGTTGTTCGAGCCGAAGCCGGTACGCACCAGCTTCTGGAACAAATAGGCCTCTTCGTTCGAGCCTTTGGCCGAGCCGAAGCCGGCCAGCGCCTTCACGCCCTTCTCGTCGCGGATCTTGACGAGACCCTTGGCGGCGATGTCGAGCGCTTCTTCCCAGCTCGCCTCGCGGAAATGAGTGAAGGGGTTTGCGGGGTCGACCTGGTCGTTGGCGTCCTTCTTCGCGTTCGGCAGCCGCACCAGCGGCTTGGTCAGGCGATGCGGATGGTGGATGTAGTCGAAGCCGAAGCGGCCCTTCACACAAAGACGATTGTGATTGGCGGGGCCGTCGCGGCCCTCGGCGTAGATCACCTTCTCGTCCTTGACCTCGTAGGTGACCTGGCAGCCGACGCCGCAGAACGGGCAGAGCGAATCCACCTTCCTGTCCGCGTACGTCACGCGGGTCTGCTTGTCGTCGAGCATCACGGCCGGCATCAAGGCGCCGGTCGGGCAGGCCTGCACGCATTCGCCACAGGCGACACAGGTGGACTCGCCCATGGGATCGTCGAAGTCGAACACAATCTTGGCGCCATGGTTGCGATAGGCCATGCCGATGACGTCGTTGACCTGGACCTCGCGACAGGCGCGCACGCACAGGCCGCACTGGATGCAGGCATCGAGATTGACGCGCATCGCCGGATGGCTGGCGTCGGTCGTCCATCGCTCGGCGGCGGGGAATCGGCTCTCGGTGATGCCTGTCGTTTCGGCCCAATGCCAGAACTTCGAGTCCGGATCGTGCGAGGTCTCGCGCGCCGGCTGGTCGGCGACCAGCAGCTCCATCACCATCTTCTGCGCGGACACTGCACGCGCCGACTCGGTCTTCACCTTCATGCCGACCGATGGCGTGCGCTTGCAGGACGCCGCCAGCACCCGCTCGCCCTCGATCTCGACCATGCAGGCGCGGCAATTGCCGTCGGGGCGATAGTCCGGCGCCGGCGAATAGCACAGATGCGGAATCTCCCGCCCCTGGCGACTTGCAACCTGCCAGATCGTTTCGCCGGGATTGGCCTCGACCTGCTTGCCGTCGAGCTCGAACGTAATCTTGGTCATTCGGCCGCTTCCTTGAACTCGTCAGGGAAATATTTGATCACGGATGAGAGCGGATTCGATGCCGCCTGTCCGAGCCCGCAGATCGAGGCATCGCGCATCGCCTGGCTCAATTCTTCCAGCAAGGCACGGTTCCAGACCGGCTTCTGCATCAGCAGCGCCGCCTTTTGCGTTCCGACGCGGCACGGCGTGCATTGGCCGCAGCTCTCGTCCTCGAAGAACTTCATCAGGTTCAGCGCCGCTGCGCGCACGCTGTCCTTCTGAGACAGGATCACGATCGCCGCCGATCCGATGAAGCAGCCGTATTTCTCCAGCGTGCCGAAATCGAGCGGAATGTCGTCCATCGACGCCGGCAGGATGCCGCCGGACGCGCCGCCCGGAAGATAGGCGTAGAACTGATGGCCGTCGGCCATGCCGCCGCAATATTCGTCGATCAGCTCGCGTACGGTGATGCCGGCGGGGGCGAGCTTCATGCCGGGATCCTTCACGCGTCCCGAGACCGAGAAGCTGCGGAGACCATGACGCTCGTGGCGACCATGGCCCCTCCACCAGTCGGCGCCCTTCTCGACGATGTCGCGCACCCACCACAGCGTCTCGATATTGTTGATGAGCGTCGGCAGCCCGAACAGGCCGACCTGGAACGGATAAGGTGGCTTGTGCCTGGGCAGGCCGCGCTTGCCCTCGATGCTCTCCAGCAGCGAGGATTCCTCACCGCAGATGTAAGCGCCCGCACCGCGCCGCAGGTGCAGCGTCGGCCCGCCCGGCGGCAGCTTTGCGATCTCGCGCTGGAGAATCTCGCGCGAGGCCGGATATTCGTCGCGAAGATAGATGTAGACATCGGAGGCCTGCACGACATGCGCGCCGATCAGCATGCCCTCGATGAAGCGATGCGGATCGGTTTCGAGGTAATGACGGTCCTTGAACGTGCCGGGCTCGCCCTCATCGCCGTTGATCGCCATCAGCCGCGGCCCTGGCTCGCCGAGCACGGCGCGCCATTTGCGCCCTGTGGGAAAGCCCGCGCCGCCGAGTCCGCGCAACGAAGCGTCGTCGAGCGCCTTCAGGAGATCGTCCTTCGACAGCTCGCCCGAGCGTACGCGATCGAGGAGCTTGTAGCCGCCGGCAGCGACGTACGCGTCGCAATCGAGATATTTGGGCAGATGCGCGTGAGTGTCGCCGGCCTTGGCCGCCTCCATCACATTGGCGACGGTGGCGTGGTCGACGAAGTTGTGACCGACCTCTGCCGTGGGCGCGGTATCACAACGGCCGACGCAGGGCGCGCGCACGACGCGGATGCCAGGCCCGGACGCGCTCTGCAGATCCTCGAGCAGCTTCTCGCCGCCAAGCATCGCGCAGGTCAGCGAATCGCAGACGCGGATCGTCAGCGGCGGGATGTCCGGCTCGCCTTCCTTCACCACGTCGAAATGCGCGTAGAAGGTTGCCGTCTCGAACACCTCGGCAAATGCGAGCTTCATCTCGTCGGCGAGCGCGGCCAGATGCGCCGCCGAGATCTGGCGGTACTTGTCCTGGATCAGGTGGAGATATTCGATCAGGAGATCGCGACGCCGCGGCCTGTCGCCAAGCAGAAGCTCGATCTCGTGCGCGGCGGTCGGATCAATCTGGCGCCCTTTAGGGGTGGCCTTGGCGCGCCGGCGCCCCTCGCCCGGATGCTCGAACGGGCGGACCTTATGCACGTCGTGGCTCATCGATTGGTCCCGATCTCGTCTCTTTCTAGAACGACTCCAGTTCTAGCTTCTGGCATGCCAGATGCCAAGCAGATTATCATGCTGGCGGAAGCAGTTGAGCGCAGCAACGCAACCCTGGAGCGCGCGCGGACACGTCTTGCGTTGGTCCGACACGCCGACTGACAGAAGGAAGCCTGAATTAGTCCGGAGATCAATAAAGGCGTCCTATGCTGCGATAGCGAAATCAAATCGCGCTCCGCCCCAAGCTAGGCGGAAGCGCGGATGGTGCTCTCCCGCGGTGAATGCGCGATCAGAAGATCTTGATCGCGCTCTCCAGCGTCTTCCACACACCCCAGGCCAGGGGAATGCCGACGAAGGCCCAGAACAGCGCCGCCTTGGCATCGAGCCCGCCAAAGCCGATGCCGTAGGAGCCGTGCGGTCCCGCGGCTGCGGCGCTGGCGCTCGCCGCCTGCAGCCTAGCAACGTCGGCGTCCTTCATGTGCCATTTCGAGTCGACTGGCTTGATCAGATAGTTGCAGATCAGGCCGGCGATCAGCATGGCGCAGAGAATGTACATCGTCGTGTTGTAGAGCTGGTCGCGCGGCACGCCGGCCGCAAGCTGGAACTCGCGGATGTAGTTCACAACCACGGGACCAATGATGCCCGCGGTCGACCACGCCGTCAGCAGCCGGCCGTGGATGGCGCCGACGAACTGGGTGCCGAACATGTCGGCAAGATAGGCCGGCACGGTCGCAAAGCCGCCGCCATACATCGACAGGATGATGCCGAAACCGACCACGAACAGCAGCTTCGAGCCCATCGCCGCGAAGGTCGGCGCCAGCGCATACAGCACGATGCCGAGGATGAAGAACGTGTAGTAGGTGTTCTTGCGTCCGATCTTGTCCGACAGCGAGGCCCAGAAGAAGCGGCCGCCGATATTGAACAGCGAGAGCAACCCGGCGAAGCCCGCAGCGATCGCTGCGATCTGCGCCTTCTGTCCTGCATCAAGCGCATTGAAGCCTACGTCCGGCAAGCCGATCAGCTTGCCGCCGAAGATCTCCTGCAGCATCGGCGAGGCCATGCCGATCACGCCGATGCCAGCCGACACGTTCAGGCACAGGACCCACCAGATCAGCCAGAACTGCGGCGTCTTGTGCGCATCATTGAGATGGACGTTGCTCTTCGAGATCATCGCGTTGGCCTTGGACGGCGGGGTCCAGCCCTCGGGCTGCCAGCCCGCCGGCGGCAGGCGATAGCGGAATGCGCCGATCATCATGAACACGAAGTAGATGACGCCCATCGCGACGAAGGTCTCCCAGACGCCGACCGAGCTCGGACTCTTGAAATAGTTCATCAGGAGGTTCGCCAATGGTGCGCCGATCATGGCGCCGCCGCCGAAGCCCATGATGGCCATGCCGGTCGCCATGCCGCGACGGTCCGGAAACCATTTCACGAGCGTCGACACCGGCGAGATATAGCCGAGGCCGAGACCGATGCCGCCGATCACGCCCGACCCCAGCCACAGCAGCCAGAGCTGATGGGTGTAGATGCCGATCGCCCCGAGGAAGAGACCGCCGCACCAGCACAGCGCCGAGACGAAGCCGGCCTTGCGCGGGCCGACGCGCTCCAGCCAGCCGCCCCAGACCGCAGCCGCAATGCCGAGCAGCACGAAGAACAGCGTGTACATCCAGCCCATGCTGGCGACCCGCCAGTCGCAGCTGGTCGTAAACAGCTCCTGGACCAGCGACATGTCCGGACATGCCTTCGGCGCGGTCACGCCGATCGCGCGCGACAGCGGCAGCCAGAACACCGAGAAGCCGTAGGCCATGCCGATGCACAGATGGATGCACAGCGCCGCCGGCGGCACCAGCCAGCGGTTGAAACCGGCGGTCGCGATCGTGCGTTCACGATCGAGCAAACCGGGAGCACCAACCGGTGCAAGAACGGTATCAGCGGTCGTCATAAGCATTCCCTCCCAAGTGCGGCCTTGCCGGCACATCGTTTGAGACCGGCCATGCGTGCTCGGCAGCCGCGCATGACAGGTCGGATTTCGCGTCGAAGCGGAATGCGCAGGCGCGCTCGCGTCATGTGCGCCGAGCAAGCAGCTGATCGCGGCGACATCCCTTCGCCTCGCCAGCAGCGTTGCAGTCGCGCTATCGCGCCCTCATCCCCCTCAACACCTTGTCCCGAGATGAGCAACGCGCGTGCCAGAAGTCGCATCGTGACGATTCAACGACTTCCCGCAGCGCAATGTGCTGCGCCGGACAGAATGTCCGGACCTCATCGGACAAAATGTCCAATCAGGAGGCTTCCGGCAGCCAGACCGTGAACGTGCTTCCGAGTCCGACGCGGCTTTCGGCGGTGATCTGGCCGCCCTGTCGCTCGATCAGCGTCTGGCTGATGGAGAGTCCGAGCCCGGTGCCTTGCCGCCGTTTCGTCGTGTAGAAGGGATCGAAGATCTTTTCGATCACCTCGGTGCTCATCCCGATGCCGGTGTCGGCAACCGCGATGGCGACGCCCGGATGGCCGTCGCGCTCGGCATCGAAAGAGCGGAGCGTCAGGGTTCCGCCGTCCGGCATGGCGTGAATCGCGTTGACGATGAGATTGATCAGGACCTGCTGCAACTCGTTGCGGTTCATCAGCACGAGCCGGCTGGCGCAGTCGTCCCTGACCACGGCGATCTCGGTCTTGTTCAGAAGATGCTGCACCAGCGGCAGACAGTCGGAGATCACGCTGGCTGGCGCATGGCGCTCGACATAGCCGGCATATTCCTCCGGCCTTGCGAACTGCAGCAGCTTGGTCACGATCTGGCTGATGCGATGGATCTGCTCGTCCAGCAGGCGAAACTCGACCTTCGCCTTGTCGGCATCGGCACCGAACACGCCGCGGATGACGTCGAGATTCCCCTGCATCACCGCAATCGGGTTGTTGATCTCGTGCGCAACGCCGGCAGTGACCTCCCCGATTGCAGCCAGCTTCTCGGACATGATGAGCTGCTTGGTGGTCGCCTCGAGCTTGAGATTGGCGTGCTCGAGGTCGCGGGTGCGCTCCCGCACGCGGACGTTCAGCTCCTCATTCCATTCCCGGAGCTGCCGGTCGCGTTCCTGGATCTGGTCGAGCAGGCTGTCGAGATGGACGGCGACGCGACCGATCTCGTCACCCGAAACCGGCATCTTGGTCCGGGCGGAGAGGTTGCCACGCTCCACCTCGGAGATCGTCGCCGTGACACGCTCCAGCGGCATGAAGATGGAGGACGCCCAGCGCAGGAAGATCGGCACGGTCGCGGCCGTGATGGCGACGAACGCTGCGACGATGATCACCAATGTCTGGTACTTGGCTTCGCTGAACGGCTTCTCCAGGAAGCCGACATAGAGCATGCCGACCCGCTTGCCGTAACTGTCGACCAGCGGCTCGTAGGCGGAGATGTACCAGTCGTTGACCACGAAAGCGCTGTCGAGCCAGGTGCGCCCCTCGCCCAGCACGGCCGAGCGCACCGCCGCCGAGACGCGCGTGCCGAGCGCGCGCCGTCCCTCGAACAGACGGACGTTGGTCGATATCCGCACGTCGTCCAGGAACAGCGTCGCGGTGCCCTGACTGCCCTCAGGCAGGCTCGCCGCGCGATAGACAAGATCGTTGATCGTGTCGATGAATTCGAGATTCTGATTGAGCAGTGTGCCGCCGACCAGCGCAGCGGCGCCACCGTCGGGCAGCATCGCCCGGCTCGCCGCATGCACGACCATCCCGCGCGTCTCGGTGCTGCGGTCGGTCGGCACCGCGTTCGGCGTCGGCACGATGTCCAATCGCGCGCGCTCGGCCAGGACGGGCGAAATTGCGGCGAGCTCGTCATTGTCGAAAATATCGACCCCGGTCGCGGGGACCTCGCCCGACAGTGCCGACTTGATGATCGGCCAGTCACTTCTCGGCCGATGCTGTAGCGGCGGCGATGCTGCCAGGACGTCCCCGCGACCGTTGGTCAGATACAGAAAATCGAGACCGATCTCCTTGCGGGCCTCGTCGAGCAGATCCTGCAGGGGGCCGCGCGCATCCGACGCCAGCACCTCGTGGAAGCGGGCCGACAGGCTGAGCGCCCGGATCTGGACGCCGGTCTTTTCCAAGATGCGGGCGAGATATTGGTGAGCGATGGTGAGATCGCCGTTCACCTTGGAGATCAGGGTCGCATCGAATTTCGCGTTCCAGCGATAGATCGCAACGCCGAGCAGGAGCGGCAGGATGACCAGCATCGGCAGCAGCGCGATCGCGAGCAGGCGAAAGCGGACGGAGCGCCCCCGCACCAGTTCGGCGCTGCGGCCGGCAGCTTCAGGCATCCCACAACGCGCATTTGCGGTCGATGGTCTTGCGCGAGATACCGAGGCGCCGGGCCGCCTCCTCGCGATTGCCGTTGACCTCCTTCAGCACGCCGAGAATGTGACGGCGCTCGAGCTCCGCGAGACTGTCGGCGGGCGCCGGCTGTGTGTCGTTGCGGGGACCGGCGAAATCGTCGGGGAAGGCGCCGAGAATCAGCGTCCGCTCGATCAGATTGCGCAGCTCCCGCACATTGCCCGGCCAGTCGTAGCTGGCGAGCGCCGCCCGCACCGAGGCGTCGATCGGCACCGGCGGCATGCCGAGCTGCACGGACAGCTTGCTCATGAAGATGGTGGCAAGCTCCTGCACGTCGTCGCCGCGATCCTTCAGCAGCGGCAGGCGGATCTGCATCACGTTGAGCCGGTAGAACAGGTCGGCTCGGAAGCGGCCCTTCTCGACCTCCTTCTGGAGTTCGGCATTGGTTGCGAAGATGAAGCGCAGGTCGACCGGCACTTCACGCTCGGAGCCGACCGGACGGACGCGGCGATCCTCGAGCACGCGGAGCAGCTTGCTTTGCATCGGCAGCGGCAGCTCCCCGATCTCGTCCAGGAACAGCGTGCCGCCATGCGCATACAGGAACAGGCCCTCGCGCCCCGAATCGGCGCCGGTGAAGGCGCCCTTGATGTGTCCGAACAGCTCGGCCTCGATCATCTCGGGCGGGATAGCCGCGCAATTGACGGGCACGAACGGCTTGTCGGCGCGGTCGGACAACGAGTGGATCGAGCGCGCCGCCACTTCCTTGCCGGTACCGGATTCACCGGTGAGCAGAACCGAGGTCGGCAGGCGCGCGACACGCGCGATGGTCTCGCGCACGCGCAGCGTCGCTGCCGATTGTCCAATCAGATTGTCGCGCAGCAAGGTGCGGTCGGACGAGGCACGCAAAGCATAGCGCAGGACATAATTCTCGCGCTGGAGGCGGACACGGTCGAGGCACCGTGCCACCGCGTTGAGAATCTGGTTGGAGCGGAACGGCTTCAGCACGAAATCGGCCGCACCGGCGCGCAGGGCCTGGATCGCGGTGTCGAGGTCGGCATAGGCGGTGATCAGGATGGCGTCAGCGAAAAAGCCCACGGCGCGCTGCTCGGCGAGCCAGTCGACGCCATTCTTGCCTGGCATGATGTTGTCGAGAATGACGACATCGTACCGATTGGAATCGAGCTTGCGCGAGGCCTGGTCAGTATCGGCCGCCTCGTCCACCAGCTTGCAGCGCGGGGCAAGCGTGCGCATCAGGAAATTGCGCATGCCCGGCTCGTCGTCGACGATCAGGATCGAGGCTTGCGCCAGGGCACTGAACTCCGGCCCTGCAGCCGTCTTGCCGAGCTTGATGGCGGGCTCGCGGCTCCCCGCGGGACTTGCGGCTGCCCTCGATGTTGAGAAAGTCATGCCCGATGTCTTAGGTTCGAGAACTTGGGTTTGAGATCATCCGCAACAATCGGCGCCTTCGCATTGCAGCGAAAGCTCCGGCCGTTTCCGCCGCACGCGCAGCATAGTCAAACCACGCCGTCGTGAACATTCGCCTTTCTACAAGGCGCCGCCCTTTTCGACCAGGAACACGATGCGCGCCTCGTTGCGCTCGGTAATTTCGACCTTGTCGCCGGTCTCTCGGATCAGGTTCGGAATGTCAATGACCGACAAGGGATCGGTGCAGTGAACCTCGAGCTGATCGCCCGGCTGCAAAGGCTTGAGCGCCTTGCGCGTCTTGAGGGCAGGCAACGGGCATTTAAGCCCGGTGAGATCGAGGGTCGTTCGGGTCATTGCCGCAACATGGCGGGACGAAGCGATGGCGTCAACGGAGTGCCTCTAGAGCAGGTCGGCATAAGACAAGAAGCCAACGTCCTGCCCCGGCTCCACATTCGTGATGCCCTCATCGAGCTCGACGAGACCGTCGGTCTCGACCAGCGAGGACAGCAGCCCGGCCCCCTCGCGCGGGAACTTGATCGCCTCGAGCCGGTCGTCCTGCGCGCGCCGCAACGAGGCGCGCACATACTCCCGCCGTCCCGCCTTCTTCTTGTAAGCAAACGCCGCGCGCACCGGGATGGGCAAGAGCGGCTCCGGCAGACTACCCGCAAGGGCCAGCACCGTCGGCCGCACCACATGCACGAAGGTGACGAAGCTCGCGACGGGATTCCCGGGCAATCCGATCAGCGGCGTGCCGTCGACGATCCCCATCGCCACGGGCCGCCCGGGCTTGATCGCCATCCGCCACAGCACCAGCGAGCCGATGCTCTCGACCGCCGCCTTGACATGATCCTCCTCACCGGTCGAGACGCCGCCGGTGGTGAGGATCAGGTCGTGGCGGCCTGCGACCTGCTTCAGGCCGCTCGCGAGCGAGGCGCGCTCGTCGCGCAGGATGCCGAGATCGCTGACCTCGCAGCCGAGCCGGCGCAGCATCGCCACCAGCATGAAGCGGTTGGAATCGAACAGCTGCGAGGCTGCGCGCGCCTCGCCGGGCGAAGCCAGTTCGTCGCCGGTCGAGAACACGGCAACTCGGATGCGCCTGACGACGTCGAGCCTTGTCAGGCCGAATGCGGCGGCAAGCGCGACATGCTGGGGCCGCAAACGCTGCCCGCCACGAAGCGCGACGTGACCTTGCGCAATATCCTCACCCGCCGGACGGACATTGGCGCCAGGCTTCAGCCCCGGCGGCAGCACGATCTTGCCGGACTCATCGATGCGGACATCCTCCTGCATGAAGACGGTCTCCGCATCCGGCGGCATCGGGGCTCCGGTGAAGATGCGCGCCGTGTGGCCGGGCTTGATCGGCGCCTGTGCGCGGCCGCCGGCCTGGATCCGGCCATCGAGCGGGAACGATTGCTCCGTGCTTTTCGGAATATCTGCGTTGCGGACGGCATAGCCGTCGACGGCGGAATTGGTGAATGGCGGCAGCGGCAAAGGTGCGGCCACATCGCGCGCGAGCACGCGTCCGTCCGCATCGACGAGCGCAACCGTTTCGAGATCCGCGATTGCGTTGACGCGCGTCGTAATCAAGCCGACTGCGTCGTCGACCGACATCATCGGCCCGCCAAAGGCAAAGCAATCGTCCGACAGTTGCGCCATGGTGCCTCGTCAGCGCATCGCCGCGCTTTTCGCCACTGCTTCCTCGACCGGCATCGCCGCGCGCAGCATCAAGGCGGCGGCTCCCGCGACATCGTCGAGATGGACAGTCGGGAGGCTTGTGTCAATCGCGACGTCGCTCGCAATGCCGGCAATCCCGGGATCCTCGGGGAACAGCAGCGGCTTGCCGTTTGCGGCGCGATGCACTTCGATCTTGCGATGCGGCTCGCGCTTGAAGCCCTCGACAACGACGAGATCGACCGCAGACAGCTTGCCGAGCAGCTCCGGCAGCCGCGGCTCCGCCGCCCCGCGCAACTCGTGCATCAGGGCCCAGCGGTTTGACGAGGCAACCAGCACCTCCGCGGCTCCGGCCTCGCGATGGCGCCAGGAATCCTTGCCGGGCACATCGACGTCGAACCGGTGATGCGCATGCTTGATGACCGAGACGCGCAAACCTTGCGCGTTGAAAAGCGGAATCAGCCGCGTCAACAGCGTCGTCTTGCCCGCACCGCTCCAGCCTGCAAGGCCGATGACTTTCATTCCAGCTCCGTCTGGGCACGCGATCCGGCCCTTGTGGAACCGCTCTCTCCACCGTCGTTGCGAGCGTAGCGTAGCAATCCAGATTGGATCTGGGGGGCATTCCTAGATTGCTTCGCTGCGCTCGCAATGACGGCAAGGCGGCATTTCGCTCTCTCGCCGCCATGCATATATCGGCCTCGACCGAATGTCATGCTAACCTCTCGACCATGATGAAGATCGACAAAGCCCCCGTGCCGCTGATCGTCCCGAACCCGGACGACCCACGCCTGACCCAGAGCGTGACCGGGACCGACCAGACCGGCGCCACGGTCGAGATCAAGGTTCCGATGGAGCGACCGCTGACGCTCTACCTGAACGCCCAGGAGATCGTCACAATGATGACGATCGGCGACTATCCGGAATATCTGGCGCTCGGCTACCTGCTGAACCAAAACATGCTGAAATACAACGACGTGGTCACCGAGGTCGAATATGACGACGACCTCCAGGTCGTCGTCGTGCGCACCGAGCATCACACCAACTTCGAGGCCAAGCTGAAGAAGCGCACGCAGACCTCGGGCTGCGCGCAGGGCACCGCTTTCGGCGATTTGCTGGAGGCGGTCGAGAGCGTCGCGTTACCCAGGGCGGAGCTGCGCACCTCCTGGCTCTACCAGATGACGCAGACCATCAACACCATGCCTTCTCTCTACCTGGAGGCCGGCGCGATCCATGGCTGCGTGCTGTGCCAGGAAGGGGTCCCGCTCTGCTACACCGAGGACGTCGGCCGCCACAACGCGGTCGACAAGATCGCGGGCTGGATGTATCGCCACGGCGTCGATCCCGGCGACAAGATCCTCTACACCACTGGGCGCCTCACCTCGGAGATGGTGATCAAGACCGTCCGCATGGGAATCCCGATTCTGGTGTCGCGCTCCGGCTTCACCGCCTGGGGTGTCGATCTCGCAAGGCAGGTCGGACTGACGCTGGTGGGACGCACCCGCGGCAAGCGCTTCATCGCACTCGCGGGCGAGGAGCGCATCGTTTACGATCAGAACCTCGCTTATGTCGAGGAGGAGTCGGCCAAGCACAAGCGCAAGGGTGAAGGTGGTGACGACTGAATTGCCGGGGAGGACGAGCGTTCCGCCGACTGTCGGCGTGCTGCTCGCCGGCGGTCTCGCCCGGCGCATGGGCGGCGGCGACAAGCCGATGCGCACCATCGGCGGCCGCACCATTCTGGAGCGCGTGATTGCGCGGCTGTCGCCCCAGTGCAGTGGGCTGATCCTCAACGCGAACGGCGATCCCGCACGTTTCGCCGCGTTCGGCTTGCAGGTGGTCGCCGACGATGTGCCCGGCTTTCCGGGCCCGCTCGCCGGCATTCTCGCGGCGCTGGACTGGACCGCGGCGAACCGACCGGAGACCGAATGGGTGCTCAGCGCCGCCGGCGATTGCCCGTTCCTGCCCCGCGATCTCGTGGCGCGACTGCATGAGGCGCGTGCGCGCGAGAACGCGCAGCTCGCGGTAGCAGCATCAGGCGATCAGTCGCATCCGGTGATCGGGCTGTGGCGAGTCGCCTTGCGCGAGGAGTTGCGCCACGCCCTGGTCGTCGAAGATCTCCGCAAGATCGATCGGTGGACCGCGCGCTATCCGCTCGCGACCGTGACTTGGCCGGCCGAGCCGCTCGATCCGTTCTTTAATGCCAACACGGTCGAGGACATTGCCGATGCTGAACGGCTGGCAGCACTGGACGATGCTTCCTAGCGATCTCAGGACTTCGGGAACTCGTTGAGGAGCTGCGCCCAGATGATCGCGAAGGCGATCAGGCCAGAGAGGCCGACGATGGTGGTGAATCGCGGCAACCGGCCGATCGCGACCAGCAGCCAGACCGGCAGGAAGAACAGGCCGAAGACAATGCCGAGCGGGAAAACCGCGAGCCATTGAAAGCCGGTGCCGTCCCCGGGCGGGACATTCGCAATGTAGTAGAAGGTGTAGAGCCAGAACAGCGTACCCGTCGCGGCAACGAGTGCAGCGATCCTGCGGAAATTGAGCGGTGTGGGCGCGGTCATGACTTGGCTCATGCTGCTTGGTCGCGACGGCGGTCACACGAGTTCATGACGTCGCCGCCCAGACTGCCAGCGTCACCGACCAGGCGTCCCGGCCGCAGACCAAACTGGTATCTATGCGGGCCGGAAACCCGCGCGCTCGAGTGCGGCGCGCGCCTCGTCCGAGCCAAGCGCGTCGAGAAAGGCCTGCACCGCCGAGCGGTCCTTGCGAGCCGTCACCAACGCGAAGTCGTAATGCTCTTCCGCGAAGGGGATGAAGCCGAGTCCGACTGCGTGGGCGACCGGCGCGATGGTCATGCCCCAGTCGGCGCGGTGCTGCGCCACGGCCGCCGCAACCGCATTGTGCGAACGAGGCTGGTTCCAGTAGCCCTCCGGACGCGCGCCGCCGAGCAGGCGGTCGATCAGGATGCGCGTGCCGGCGCTCTGGTTGCGGTTGACCATGATGCAGGTGCGGTCAGCGAGTGCCGAGGCAACCGCTTCCTTCGCGTTCAGGCCCTCGAAGCGCGTATCGCCCTTGCGGAAGACAATGCCCTGCATCCGCCGCCACCCCGGCACGAGCTCGAGCCCCTCAACGAGATAAGGCGCGTTGTAGATCTCACTTCGATCGTCGAACAGATGGATCGGCGCGAAATCGCACTCGCCACGCTTTGCTGCCGCCAATCCTCCGAGGCTGCCGACCGCAATCGAGCGCACGGTCAGGCCGGCATGCGCAAGCTGTGCGGTCACGAGGTCGAGACCAGTGCAATGGCTGCCGACGATGACGAGATCGGGCACGCGCACATGCGGCGTGAAGAGCGTCACCTCGGTCTCGGTCCCGGCCGACATCTGGTCGGCGAGGGCATCGATGCGCAGGAATCCATCGGCCTGCGCAAATGACGTGATCGCGCCAGACCCCTTGCCGGAGGGATAGGCGATCAGGCCGCCCTTGCCCTCGACCAGCGAGACCATGACGAATTCGGTGCGACCGAGCTCGGAGGCGATGCGGACCGGCACCGTCGCCTTCACCTTGGCGTCGGTGCGCGGCGGCTGTCCGGCCATCCTGCGCAGCACCGGCACGATCATGTCATGGAAGGTGAACATCGCTGAGGTCGGGAACCCCGGCAGGATCACCACCGGCTTGCCATCGCACACCGCAAGGCACAGCGGCTTGCCGGGCTTGAGCGCAACGCCATGCGCGATGATGCCGGGCGCGCCGAGCCGGCCGATGATGCGATGGGAGAGATCGCCCGCGCCTTTCGATGTGCCGCCCGACAGCACGAGCATGTCCCAGTCCGCAAGGGCGCGGCGCATGGCCGCTTCGAGCTTTGCTTCATCATCGGGAATGGCACCGAGGAAGATCGCTTCACCGCCATTCTCGTCGATGGCGGCGGCGACAATGGCGCCGTTGGTATCGTAGATGTCGGCAGCCCCGAGCGATTGGCCGGGCTGAACCAGTTCGTCGCCGGTGGAGATCACGGCGACCCGCGGCTTGCGCGCGACACCCACCACGGCAATGCCGCAAGCCGCCAGCATGCCGATCTCGCGCGAGCCGATGATGGTGCCGGCACGCAGCAGCGCCTCGCCGCGCGCGATGTCGGACCCGGCATACGAGATGAATTGTCCCGGCGAAGCCGCGCGACGCACCTCGATCGCATCCGGTCCATCCGGCTGGGTGTGTTCCACCATGACCACGGCATCGGCGCCCCGCGGCAGCGGACCGCCGGTGGCGATCGGGGTCGCGGTCCCCGGCGCCACCTGCAGCGTCGGCGCGGTGCCGCAATGGACGGTCTCGCCATTCAGCGCGAGGCGCACGGGCGCGCCCTCGCCGGCCGCCGCAAGGTCGGCGGAGCGCACGGCAAAACCGTCGACGTTGGAGCGGTCGAACGGCGGCACGTCGATCGGCGCCGTGATGTCTGCGGCTAGGGCTGCGCCGAGCGCAGCAGCGAGCTTGCGGCTTTCGCTGAGGAGCGCTCGCGGGAACAACGCCGCCTCGAAGCGCGCCAGCGCCTCCTCGCGCGACAGGATGGTGAGGAACTGCTCCTGTTCGAGCGCGCTGCGGTCTGGTGATTTCGGGATCATCGTCATGCCAGGTCCCATATCATTTCCGCATGAGATGGGCATCGACCGGCGTACCCGCCGCAAATCCCTCGTGGCTGGCCGGGATCAGCAGCCATGCGTCCGCACGGGCGATGGCTTGAAGGGGCCAGTCGCCCACGGCAAGCGGCACCCAGGCACGATGTTCCTCCGCCAGCAAAGCAATCTCTGCGATGCCGACGACGGATGCGATCTTTCGCGCGAGCGGCAGGGACACTTGCGGGCGGCGACGACGCGCCGACAGACGATCCACGAGCGGCAGCACGAGCGCCAGCCACACCGCAAGCGCATGATCGGGGGAGCCGGGCAAGGCGACGACGGGCACGTGGCCGAGCCGTCCGACCGCGGCAGTGCGGCCGGGCTGGAGGGCGAGGCCGTGCGCCATCACCGCGCCGCGCTGCGCCAGCGCCGTGATGGCGGCATCCTGGCGGCCGACGCCGCTGCCGCCGATCGTCAGCAGGAGATCGCAAGAGGACACATCAAGCGCATCGGCAATCGATGCTTCACCGCGTGCACGCGTTTGGCAGGTATCCACCTCCAACCCCGCTGCGCGCGCCATCCCGGCGATCATGTCCATCGTTGCCGTTGCGCCGGGCACGTTGACGATGCGCAACCGGGGCCGCCGCACGCCGAGTTTCTCCAGACCCGCCACGCTCGCAATCAGCAGATCAGCAGCACCGATCGGATCGCCTTCGGCGGCCGCTGGCGTGCATTCGGGGATGTCGCTTCCGGCGCGTCTGACGCCCTGTCCCGGCACGCCCTCTGCCAGCACCTGAGGAAGTGGCCCCGACAGCTCGATCGCGCCGGCATCGAGCACGCAGTCGCATCCCATCGGCATCGCATCGCCGACCTCGACCCATGCAGGGGCCATCGTCAGTGGCAACGGCGAATAGGAGGACGCGCCGACGAGATCGTTGGCGGATAGCGCCCAGCCGTCCGCCGCCGCGATGCCGTGCGAAGGATAAGCTGCAAGCAGCGGCGTGCCCGCCGCGATGCAACCGATCGCGTCTGCCAGCGGCACTTCTACCGGTGCGACAGCATCAACGCTTTGCAGCAACGCCGCGAGCGCGGCGTCGAGCGGCGTGAGCGAGGGCGGCAGGCGCTGGGTCATGTGCCATGATGGATCATGCATCGCCCGGTTGGCAACCGTCGGCGATGCGGACGTCAGCCGCCCGACCTGTCCGAATTGGGGAAGAACAGCTGCTGCCCCTCGACCTTGTAAGCGGCGATCGCGGTCTGCCCCTCAGGCGAGGTCAGCCAGTCGATGAAGGTCTGCGCGAGGTCTTTCTTCACGTTCGGAAACTTCGCGGGGTTCACCAGCATCACGCCGTACTGGTTGAGCAGCCGCCTGTCGCCCTCCACGAGGACGTCGAGATCGCCGCGATCTTTGAACGCGATCCAGCTGCCGCGATCCGACAACACATAGGCTTTCGCAGCGCGCGCCGCATCGAGCGCGGAGGCCATGCCCGGCCCGACCTCGCGATACCAGGGGCCCTTGGCCGCGGTAATATCGATCCCGGCGACGATCCACAGCGCGAGTTCTGCGGCGTGGGTGCCCGACCGATCGCCGCGCGTGACGAACGGCGCGCCCTTGGCTTCGATAGCCTTCATCGCCGTCGCGATGTCCTTGCCCTTCACACCGGCAGGATCGCTCTTCGGCCCGATCAGCACATAATCGTTGTACATGACGTCGTAGCGCTTCACGGCAAACCCGTCGGCGACGAATTTCTCCTCCTGGGGCCGCGCGTGCATCAGCACGACGTCGACTTCGCCTCGTCGCGCACCGTCGAGCACTTCGTCGGCGCGCCGCGCGATCACGGTGACATTGATGCCCGTCTTGTCGCGGAAGATTGGCAGGAGATAGTTGAGCAGGCCGGACTCCTGCGTCGCCGTCGTCGAGGCGAGGACTATGCCGCGATCCTCCGCGAATGACGCCGCGACGCCCGCAGCGAGCCCGCAGAGAAGCGCAAGTGCAACGGACAGGCGGCGCATGGTCGGGTTCCCTAGTTGTGACGCGTCATGATGATGGTCGATTGCGCCGCGCTCGTGACGCGTTGTCGCGCCGACAAGCGGGAAATCTCGGCAACGTCGCGAAGGTGGACGCGCGCGCGTTGGTTCGAGATCGTTCACCAAAGCAAAATTCGCACGTGCGGATATGTTGCAAAGCGGCGAGATGATCGGGCATGGTTCCCGCGGGCAAAAAATCTGAAATGCAGAATTTCCCCTGCGTCGGACGTCAAAAAGAAGCAAGAATTTGCATAGGAATGCAGGATGGAATTCCTGACGACCAGCGAAGCCGCCGACTATCTTCGGCTCGGCGAACGCAAGCTTTACGAACTCGTCACAACCGGTGCGATCCCCTGCAGCAAGGTGACGGGAAAGTGGCTCTTCCCGCGGCACGAACTCGACCTCTGGGTACTGTCGGGCCTCTCGCGTCCGGCCGGCATGCTGATCGCCGAGCCGCCGCCGGTCGTGGGCGGCAGCCAGGACGAACTCCTGGATTGGAGCCTGCGCGAGTCCGGCTCCGGCCTGGGATCGATGAGTGAAGGGAGCGCGCGCGGGCTCGAGCGCCTGCAGCGCAACGAGGTGATGGCTGCGGCGGTGCACTTCCACAGTCTGGATGCCTCCGACAATCTCGCCGGCGACGCCAGCGTCGAGGCGCTGCGGGCCGCTCCGGATCTGCATGATGCGGTGCTGGTCGCGTTCGTGCGCCGCGAAGAGGGCCTGGTGCTGCCACAGGGGAATCCCAAGCGGCTGCACGGCCTCATCGACGTGCTCGCGCTCGGCGCCCGGATGGCGATGCGGCAACAAGGCACGGGCGCACAGATGCTGCTGGACGTGCTGCTGAAGCGGGCGGGCGCCTCGACGCGGGACTTGCGCCGCATCGAGACGCCGGCGCTGACCGGCCCGGATCTCGCCGGGCTGGTTCGCGCCGGCCAGGCCGATTGCGGCATCGGGACCCGCGCCGTCGCGCGCTCGGCCGGGCTCGACTTCGTGCCGCTGGCCTGGGAGAACCTCGATCTTGCGATGCGGCAACGCAGCTATTTCCGTCCTGCCATGCAGGCCCTGCTCCGGTTCCTGAACGAGCGGCGGCTGCGCCAGCGCGCCGATGAGCTGACCGGTTACGATCCCTCGACCGCAGGACAGATCCGTTTCGCGGCCTGACGTTGACGCCCGCCCCCGAATAGTTGCAAAAGAAACCAATTCAGCCGGGCATACCCGGACGCAACACCGGCCAACGAGCCGGCTCAGGGGAGGACAAACGTGAATCCAACCAGATTTGGACTGCCGCTAGCGGCCGCCTTGGCGACACTGCTTCCAGGTGCGGCGTCGGCGCAGCTGTCCGACGACGTCGTCAAGATCGGCGTGCTCACCGACATGAACGGCCCGGCCTCCGCGCCGACCGGCCAGGGCTCGGTGACCGCCGCGCAGATGGCGATCGACGATTTCGGCGGCACCGTGCTCGGCAAGCCGATCAGCGTCGTGATCGGCGACCACCAGCTCAAGGCCGATATCGGCGCTTCGCTGGCGCGGCGGTGGTACGACGTCGAGCAGGTCGACCTGATCGTCGACGTGCCGGTCTCCGCGGTCGGCCTCGCCGTGCAGAACATCGCCAACGAGAAGAAGCGGCTGTTCATCACCCACTCCACCGGCACCGCGGATTTCCACGGCAAGTTCTGCTCGCCTTACGCGATCCAGTGGGTGTTCGACACCCGCGCGCTCGCGGTCGGCACCGCGGATGCGGTGGTCAAGCGCGGCGGCGGCAGCTGGTTCTTCATCACCGACGATTACGCCTTCGGCCATTCGCTGGAGCGCGACGCCTCCGCCGTCGTCACCGCCAATGGCGGCAAGGTGCTGGGCTCGGTGCGGCCGCCGCTGGCAACGCCCGACCTCTCCTCCTTCGTGCTGCAGGCGCAGGCCTCCAAGGCCAAGATCATCGGCATTGCCGCCGGTCCCCCCAACAACATGAACGAGATCAAGACCGGCGCCGAGTTCGGCGTGTTCAAGGGCGGCCAGCAGATGGCGGCGCTGCTCGCGCTGATCACCGACATCCACGGCCTCGGCCTGCAGGCGGCGCAAGGCCTGCTCCTGACCACGTCGTTCTACTGGGACATGGACGACAAGACCCGCGAATGGTCGAAGCGCTATTTCGCCAAGATGAACAAGATGCCGTCGATGTGGCAGGCCGGCGTCTATTCCAGCGTGATGCACTATCTCAACGCCATCAAGGCGGCCGGCACCGACGATCCGCTCAAAGTGGCCGCCAAGATGCGCGAGAAGCCGATCGAGGATTTCTTCGCCCGCAACGGCAAACTGCGCGAGGACAATCTGATGGTGCACGACCTCTGGCTGGTGCAGGTGAAGACGCCGGAGGAGAGCAAATATCCGTGGGACTATTACAAGATCCTCACGACCATCTCCGGCGACAAGGCATTCGGTCCGCCGGACCCGGCGTGTGCGCTGGTGAAGAAGTGAAATTGGCGAGTGGCGAATAGCGAGTGGCGAATGGGGACGTTTCCATTCGCCATTCGCAACTCGCCATTCGCTATTTCACCACGCCGATCTCGCGGAAGTATTTAATCGCGCCCGGATGGATCAGCTCCGTCTTCGGCGCGGCCGCGATCGTGTTCGAGGCCGTCGTCTCGCAGGCCTGGGCGAGCTTCTTGCAGAACGTCGCCTCGACACCGTGCAGCGTCTTCGCGAGGCGATAGGCGACATCGTCGGGCAGGTCCTCGCGCGTGAGGACAAAGCTCCACGAGCCCAGCGAGGCGATCGGCGCGGTCTGCTTGGGATAGCTACCCGCCGGCACCAGCAGCGGCTTGAGGAACCCGTGCTTGGCGCGGATGCGCGCCATCTCTTCGACATCGGGTGCGATGAAGCGCGCGCCTGCCGGGCCCGAGGCCACCGCGGCAAAGCCGGGCCAGCCGATGCCGGCGCCCCAGAGCGCGGCGACGCGGCCGTCCTCGACCATCGCGGGGCCATCGCCGGCGCGGTCGAGATAGACCGCCTTGAAGTCTTCGTCCTGCTTCAGGCCGAGACCATCCAGCATGTAGCGCGCCAGAATCGGCAGGCCCGAACCTTTCGCCCCGAAGGCCACCGGCTGGCCGACGAGATCGCGGATGGTCTTGTAGGGACTGTCGGCGCGCACCACGAACAGGCCGGGGTTGGAATGGATCGCGGTGAGGATCTTCAGGCGCACGGGCGCGCGGCCGATGCCGGCGAAGGCCTCATAGGCCGGCTCGCCCGCGACCAGCGCGAGATCGAGCTCGCCCTTCTCCAGGAGCGGAATGTTCTCGCTGCTGCCCTTGGTGTTGCGGGGAACGATGGTCGCCAGCGGATCGGCCGCGTTCATCACCTCGGCAAAGGCATTGCCGTAGAGCGGGAAGCCGCCGCCGGGCGTCGCCGTTCCCAGGCTGATCGTCCGGCCGATCGTCGCGGGCGGAATGGCCGTGCCTCCGGTTTGGGCGGCGGCGGGGCCGGCAAGCAGCGCCGCGCCGAGCAGGATGGGACAGGCGAATCTCATGGTCGTCCCTCGCGGGCCGGCGTCAACACCGACTTGCGACGGTGTAGGCAGCGGCCCGATTTTGTGAAAGCATGCAGCCAACCACAATAAAGCAATGGGAGGCGTCATGTTGCGAATGTTGCGTCGCGGTCTTTTCGGACTTGCAGTTCTTTCGGTTCTTTTCAGCACCACACCTCCCGCCTCCGCCGCCTATCCCGACCGTCCCATCCACTGGCTGATCGGCTTCTCCGCCGGCGGCCCCGTCGACATCGTGGCGCGGATCATGGCGCAGTGGCTGTCGGAGCGGCTCGGCCAGCAGGTCATCGTCGAGAACCGCACCGGCTCCGGCGGCAACATCGCCGCCGCCGCGGCGGTCAACGCCCCGCCGGACGGCTACACGCTGCTGTTCGTCGCGCCCAACAACGCGATCTCGACCTCGCTCTACAAGAAGCTGCCGTTCGACTTCCTGCGCGACACCGTGCCGGTCGCCAGCATCATGCAGCTCACCAACATGCTGGTGGTCTCCAACGCGTTCCCGCCGAAGTCGGTCAAGGAGTTCATCGACTATTGCCTCGCCAACCCCGGCAAGATCTCCTATGCCTCCTCCGGCAACGGCACCTCGGTGCACATGTCGGCCGAGCTGTTCAAGGTGATGACGAAGTGCGACATGGTGCACGTGCCCTATCGCGGCTCGGCCATCGCCTTCCCCGACATCATCTCCAACAAGGTGCAGCTGATCTTCGACAACCTGCCCTCGGCGATGGAGCAGGTGAAGGGCGGCAATGTCCGCGCCCTCGGCGTGACCTCGCCGCAGCGCTGGCCGACCGTGCCCGACGTGCCCGCGATCGCCGAGACCGTGCCGGGCTTCGAATCGGTCGGCTTCTACGGCATCTCCGCGCCGAAGGGCACGCCGCCCGAGGTGATCGAGACCCTCAACAAGGCCGTCGGCGAAGCGCTGAAGGACCCGCAGCTGGTGGCGAAGCTCGCCGAGACCGGCGGCATCCCCAAGCCGATGACGCCCGCCGAGTTCGGCAAGCTGGTCGCGGACGAGACCGCGAAGTGGCGCAAGGTGGTGGAGTTCGCGGGGGTCTCGGTGGACTAGGCAGCCGCCGTGCTCGGCCGCACCACGTTCGAGGGGGCCAACAGGTCCTCTCGACAAAGGTGCGAAAACAACCCCATGCACAGTAGACGAGGCCAGTGATTTCAATGAGTTAGGGCCAACCCACCAAAATCCCCGGGAAAAGCGGTTTGCTTCGTCGGGCAAAACAGGGGTATACAGGCATCATCGCGAATTTCGGGTATTCGAAAATGACCTGTGACGCTGTAACGGCGTTCCCATCCGCGCGAGCCAGCATTGCACCCCCGCCTCCGTCCCTGTAAACGAACCGCGCACCGTTGCCGGCCGCGCCCAGCGGCCGCCTCGCGGCGGGGCCTGTAGCTCAATGGTTAGAGCCGGCCGCTCATAACGGTCTGGTTGCAGGTTCGAGTCCTGCCGGGCCCACTAATGAGATCGACACCGGAAATAGCGGTGCTGCGACTCAAGTCTCCGAACTAGACAACTCTGCACGGAAAAGTAGTGTTCGCCCGTAAAGACGACGCACTTGCGTTGAAGGGGGGCGACGTGGCTCTGGCGCCGACTGCGGACCAGATTTCTGTACGAGACGTGCTTGCGAAACTCGATGCCGAGTTTGCCCAGGTGGCAAGGGCAGTCGAGAATGGCGAGTTTGCGTTGTGGGTAGGCTCCGGTATCTCGCGGCAAGCTCCCGATCTCGGGAATTTGATCGAAAGAGCTTTCGACTATGTTCGCGAGCGGGCGATCGATCCTACATCGGCTGCGGACTACTTTCCGGCATTTGAAGAAATACTTGCGCTTGCTGAAGTCGCTGCCGCGGACGTCAATACACAGTACGCGAGGCCATTAGGGATGTGGCCCGAACGCGCTGCTATCATCGATCGCCTCTGGAAGAAGTATTCGCGCGTGTTGGACATCCGTATCCGAGGAACTGACGCAGACTTTATGCTTTGGAACGCGATCGACATCCGATCGGCCTTCGAGAATCCCGCGCCGCCCGCCGCTGAGCATCTTTGCATCGCGATTCTCATTCTGGAAGGAGCAATACAAGCAATTGCGTCCGCCAACTGGGACGGTTTCATCGAAGCTGCAGTCGATCGACTGAGCAACGGTGTGCCGGGGATGATTCAAGTCGTTGTGGACCCCGATCAGTTGCGCGGCCCTGCAGGACGTGCTCGGCTTCTGAAATTTCACGGTTGCGTTGTGCATGCAACCCGCGAACCGACGGTGTTTCGACGGTATCTTACTGGAAGCTACACACAAATAATGGGCTGGCCCGAAGCGGCTGAGTTCGCCCCGATGTGCGCTGCAGTCGTCGGGCTAGCCACAACCTATAAGACGTTGGTGCTAGGGCTGTCGATTCAGGACAATAATTTGCAGACCTTATTTGCGCGAGCCAAAGCGTTGCACGCATGGCCTTGGCCGTCCACTCCCGCCGCTCCCGCTCACGTCTTCTGCGAAGACCGTATTCAGCAGGGGCAGCGCGACGTGCTTCGCCTCGCCTATGGAGATGCCTACAATCATGATCCGGTCGCTGTTCACGAAGCGACATTGTTGCGTGCTTGGGGCGAGAAGGTGTTGATTGCGCTTGTCCTGAAGCTCCTTGGAGATAAGCTTATCCGGTTGATGGAGCTCGCCCTCGATGACTTGGGAAAAAGTCTAGTCGCAGCCGCCCTCAAACCCTCATTAGAGACGCTCCGAGACCACGTTGCTGCTCTCGCCGTCCCGACTCCCGGGGTCCAGAACCGGACGGCTTTCGTGAATGACGCCATTTCGATCTGGTCGCGAATGATTTCGCTTTTCCGACGCGGCGCGCTACCCTCTAATCCGAATGCGTACGAAGCCATCTGCAATTCGACTCCAAATCTGATTCCAGCCGACCAGAATGCCCAGAGCACAGGCCTCGGTCGGCTTGCGATTGCCTTGGCGGTCCTACAAAATGGACGCGAAACTGGACTTTGGGATTTGCGCCCACCGGCGTCGGGCGATCTAGCATCAGGCACAATAACGGCCCGCGCCTTGCGTCCAGACGCGGTGGACCGCCCTCTCTTCTTAGTAAGATCGGCAACCGAAGCAATCGCGCTCAAGAGTAGAGGAGCTTTCGCGACCGACAATCCGATCATAATTCACGCTGATGATGCGTGGCAACAGATGGCAGCAGGCGCCCCAAGCGCACGGCGCGTCCGCGCAGCACCGGGGCGCACTGGAAATGTTCGAGAAACGCATGTCAGCTTGGGCGATCTACTCGTGCGCTGTAACGATGCTTCGGCCCTCCAGCGGGATTTTGTCGCGGAGATGATGCTATGAGTAGCTCACCCTTAGTACTTGCAATTCAAGAGCGGCTCCGAGAGGCCGGCTATACTGATCTCCCAACCCCATTCAAAGTCGCTGGGGTGGAATTCGCGTTCACGGGAGCAATGCATGGGAAAGACGGGCGGGCACTGGACTTAGTGCTTCTGATCGACACCACAACTGGTGACTATGGCGATCGTGATGGAGGACGCGTCCGCCAGCGGATAGAAGCATTGAGCCGTGCACTCGACGTGACCGGCTCGCGATATGTAGTCACTGCTATCCTCGCAGGCGCGGTCCTGGCAGAGGGAGTTGAGGCGCTATCTGAGACCTGCCGTGTGCTCCAAGTAGAGGGGATCAGCCTGAACCCTCAAGGCGGTCCAGCGGATGAGACAGCCAAACTCCAGTTGGAGAATCGGATTCGCTTGCTTCTCCCTCTGACTCTCCCAGTGTCTTTGGATGGCACTCAAAGCGAAAGCGAACCAGCAATGGATCAACTCGTTCGCGCACTGCCCGAAGGAACTGACCTCGTACTGCTTGATGCGTTAATCGTTGCATCTAGCTCCGGAGAGCAGGCAGTGACAGATGCGGTTGCACTAGCGATAAGCGGCGCGTTCAAGTCCAAGCCAGAAACAGAGCAGCCATGAGCAACCTCAATCTTAAGAGTATCGATATCAACAACTTCCGCAGCATCCGCGGTCAAGTTCATGCGCCATTGGACGCAAAGGTTATACTTTTGCATGGCGAGAATGGCGCAGGAAAGACAAGTTTGTTGTCGGCCATCGAGCTTGTGCTAACCGGAAATGTCCAGTCGCTAGAGCGCGCTGACCCTGCATATCAAAAGCAGCTGTTACATCGCTCTGCGAGCGAGGGCAGCATTTTGCTTAAAGCCGTAGCCCAACAGTCGGAGCAAACGTTTAGCGCAGTGTTGACTAAAGCCGGTTCACGTTCGATTTCTACGCTAAATGATGTGCAAGCCGCGTTCTTTCGGGAGCGAGCGTTCTTACCCCAAGCTCTGCTCGGTCAATTGCTCCAGATCTATCAGGATGCGGGGAATGATGCAGCATCGCCTCTCGCTCAGTTCGTGAGTAACTTGCTTGGGCTGGATCGTCTAGACGCACTAGAAGCCGGATTGAAGCCGTTAGCGGACGTGCGTAACGTTCGCAAGATTGTTGACGGCTGGTCAGCTGCCGAGACTGACAAATCGCGCATAGATCAACTCCTCTCCGATCAACGCAAATTACGGGATGAACTGAACGCTCAAATCGAAAACACCCTGAAGCAGCTTGAGGCGGCTTGCTCGAACCTTCAGCTTTCGGTTAAAGTGGATGAAAACTCCTTAGACGACCTGACGGCCGCGCTTTCAGCAAGTAAGGACATTGACGAGTTGGCTCGCGTAACAGACCAACAGCGAAGACTTGCTTCGATCGGACGGGAGATCAACGCAGCACAGGCAGCGACTCAGTCACGCGCTCGTATCATGCCGCAGGGCGCCCAAGAAGCGTTCGCTCGCTGGGAGGCACAGTATGGCAAGCGTGTTAGTGCAATTCGCGCTCGCGTTGAAGCGTTATTACCAGAAATCGCCTTCCCAAGTGACCCGGAAAAATTGGCTGACATAGCGCTGACGCGACTTCGCGCTGAGCAGAAGCAAATGTTTGATCGCTCCACTCAAGCACGTTCAGACATTGCGCGTCATACGCTGGCCCAGGATGAGCACAATGTTGCGCTGCATCAGCGCGAAACGATCGATCAGGAGATTGCTCGATTGCCAAGTAGTGCAGGCAGTCTCGGATCGGCGCTAGCTGAGCTGACATCCTTTATTACTCACGATGTTTGTCCAGTATGCGACAGAGACTTCAGCGAACTAGGTAATGGCTCGCTGAACGACCATGTACATGGCAAGGTAAGGACATTGTCGGCTTCGGCAGAGCGGCTCTTAACCTTAGGCCGGACCCGCGGTGAAGTGCAGGTCACGGTCGAACGCTTGGCGCTCGAAATAGAGGCAATTGCAGCAAGAAAGCTTAGCGAGGAAGCGCTAGCCGAACTGGACCGACGAGGAGCAACCATTGATGCGCTCATACTGGAGATCGAAGGTTTTTCAGACGTCTTGCGCGAAGGCGCACAATTGCGCGCTGCGGACATCGCAGTGCGGCGCGCTACAAGTGAGGCAGAATCACAGAACATAGCCCTTGCCACAGCGCGCAATACAATCGAGGACTTCGCTGTTTCGATCGGGGGCCCTGCGCTCACTGAAGGAGAAACATATGAAGCAGCAGTTGCACGGCTGGGCGCGCTGCTAACATCCGAAGCCAAGCGCATTGAACAGCGGCTTTCTCTCCGTCGCTACTGCGCTGATAATCTCGCCTACATCCGCACTGCGATCACAAGAAGGCAAGAAACCGACGAACGCATCTCAGCGCACCTCTTGGCGTGCCAGCAGACCAACAGCGCATTAGAGCAGGCGCAGCTCCTTCGCGATCAGGGCAACACAATTCGCAATTCCGTTGATAAGGTACGATCCGCAATCATTCGGCGTGAATTCAATGATCGGCTCAATCGGGTGTGGCGGGATTTGTTTGTGCGTCTGGCACCAGAAGAGCCTTTCGTACCGGCATTCAGAATCCCAGAATCGCTGACACAAAAGCTTCAACCTAGGCTTATCACAGAACATCGAGATGGAGGTGAGGTTGGAGGAACGCCAGGCGCAATGCTAAGCGCCGGCAATCTTAACACTGCAGCATTGACTCTATTTATCGCACTTCACCTATCCGTTCCTACAGAACTCCCCTGGTTGATCCTTGATGATCCGGTACAATCAATGGACGATGTACACATCGCCCATTTCGCTGCCTTGTTGAGGACGCTCTCCAAGGAACACAGCAGGCAGGTGATCATCGCCGTGCACGACCGTCAACTCTTTGAATATCTTAAGCTTGAACTCAGCCCAGCGTTCCCGGACGATAGTCTGTTGACGCTTGAGCTGTCGCGAGGCGCGAGGCGCGATACGGTCTGTATGTCGAACAGGTTCTCATTTAAGAAAGAAACTGCACTCTTTGCAGCTTAATGTGCTGCAGTTAGATTTGCGCAGCCCCAGCGCTCATAATCGAGAAAGCATTGACGATGCGTGCCGACACTCACCGTGTTCCTGCGCATCGTCGCTCAGGTTGGAGGAACGTGGTGCACTTCTGTTCTTTACAGGCCTCTGGAACAAGTGGACTGCGCCCCCTTGCCCCTAAAATCCCTGCTTCACGCTAACGCGTGAAACGATTTGGCGTTGGCACGGATTCGTGCGCAAAAGCGACCTCGCGTGCTGATGACCAGGGAAAGCGGACCCGCGATCCGGACTCTACGGGGCAAGAGGCTGCCAGGTGCAGTTGCCCATAGCGATGGACCGCCAGTTCTGTGCCAACCTCCATCCCGCTTCAAGACGCATTCGCCCGCGCCCGTTCGCGGGCTTCGCGGCGGCGCTCTCGGCGCTCGCGCCGCCGCTTGGCCCGGTCCGCTGGCTGCGGCAGCGGGGGAAGCGGCGCGATCTCCACTGCCGGCTGGGACGCTTCATTGACCACGGGCGCCGCGCTTGGCTCGCTTGGCGCCGGGCGGGCTTCCATGAACTCCAATACGTCTCGCCCCTTGGACGTCACTCTCCAGCCGCCGCTGATGCGCTCGACGAGCCCTTGCGAAAAGATGTCGAGGTCCGGCACCCGGCTGGCGAGACGCCTCGTCCGGTCGGCCCAATCGCGGCCGCTGGTTGCCAGGATGGCCATGTCGCGCTTGAGGTCTTCCATGACGGCAAAGCCGTCCGGATAGCTCACCAGGATCTTCAATACCGTCACCTGGAAATTCACGCCCCCGCTCCTGCTCTGGATCAATCAGCGCCAGAGATCCCCTCCCGCGGAACGCGCAACGTACTTTGCTTCGCTGCACTCGCGATTCAAGAATGTTAATCGCGAGGAAGAAGGGCGCGCGGGGAGCTGGGCTGCCGGGGCGCGTCGGGCGAACCTAGACTTTCCGATAGGTCACATGCGCCGTCGCGAACGGGATGCCCGCACGCCCGGCGCTGCCGCGCACGATGCAGGCGCGATCATCGATCGCGTAGAACCAGTCGTCGAAGTTCAGCTTGAACGACTTGCCATCGCCCTGGGGCGTGTCGCGCGTGTACTTCCAGTGAAATGCACAACCGGCCTGCTCGCCGGCGGCTTCACCTTCCAGGCGATTTTCATGGCCGGTGTACCGACCTTCGCCCAGCTTGTGAATGGTCCAGCGCAGCGTGTCGCTGTGGCCATCATCGAAGGTGTAGGTTTCGGTCAGGACGACAGTATCGGTGTCGGCGTCCAGCTCGCCATGAGCACTGATCGACGCGCGCTTCAGGAGCCCGCCGACGAGGCTCTCGACCACCGCCCATCCTTCCAAGCGGCCGACGAAGAACTGCTCAGGGAGAAACACCGGCGTGGTGCCGGCGAACGCATCAATGGCCATGGCGATTTCCTCCGAACCGATGGCGACATAAGTCGCCTCGCGATGCCTGGTTCCCAAAGGCGAAACTGCGCGGCCGCCGCGTGCCTTGCGGCGCATGCAGACCCTGCGCCACGTCGCGCGTCCCCTGCCGTCCGGAACACGTGGACAAAGCCCAGCCCTGTGGTTCGGGAATCCCTGCCCCGTGCTAACCGCCCGGAACGATCTGGCAATGGCACGGATTCGTCCCGCAGGAGCGATCTCGAAATGCTGATGACCAGGGAACGACGGCCGGCGATCCGCACCTTGAGGGGATGGGCCATCCAATTGCTGCAGGACGCCGGCGCGATCTGCGAATGCGAGGAGCATGGCTGGGCCAGGGATCGCGCCGACCCGCACGCGCGGGATCGCGCGGTCGCGCTTGCGCGCCGGGAGCCGCCGGACGGCGTCTCCGCGGATCAGGCGGTCGCCGAGATCAACGACGTGCTCGATTCGATCGGCGAGACCTGTCCGGAGTGTCCCGACGAAGGCCTTTGAGGCTTCCACAGGCGACCGCGGACGAGGAAGTAGCGTCCGTCCGGCGTCCCCGGATGCTTCATGCCGATTTCCGCCGCGCCCCTGCGGCCGGCTTCTTCGCGGACGTGTCCTTGGCGGCGGCCGCGTTCTTGCCCGCGATCGGCATCAGCATCTCCTTCTGGCCGGCCGCCGCCTTCCTCGGCTTCTTCGCCGGCTTGCCCGCCTTCGCGGGCGCGGCCTCCTGCCCGGCCTGCTTGCCGGCTTCCTTCCCGGCCTCCTTGCCGACGCTGCGGCGCAGCGCCTCCATGAGGTCGACGACGTTCTCGCCCTGCGGCCGCTCCTTCGGCCGGATCACCTTGCCGGCGCGCTTCTCGTTGATCAGCTCGATCAGCGCGGTCTCGTAATGATCCTCGAACTTTTCGGGTGTGAAGCGTCCGGCCTTCTGGTTGACGATGTGCCGGGCGAGATCGAGCATGTCCTTGGTGACCTTCACGTCCTGGATCTCGTCGAAATAGTCCTGCTCGCTGCGGACCTCGTAGGGGTAGCGCAGGAGGGTGCCGACGAGGCCCTTGTCCATCGGCTCCAGCGCGATGATGTGCTCGCGGCTGGTCAGCACCACTCGCCCGATCGCGACCTTGTCCATCTCGCGGATGGTCTCGCGGATCACCGCGAAGGCGTCGTGGCCGACCTTGCCGTCGGGCCGGATGTAATAGGGGCGGATCAGATAGCGCGCGTCGATGTCGGACTTGTCGACGAACTCGTCGATCTCGATGGTGCGCGTGGACTCCAGCGCGATCTCCTCGAGCTCTTCCCTGGACACCTCGATGTACTGGCCCTTCTCGAGCTCGTAGCCCTTGACGATGTCCTCGTTCGGCACCTCGTCGCCGGTGTCCGCATCCACCTTCACGTATTTGATGCGGTGGCCGGTCTGCCGGTTGAGCTGGTTGAACGAGATCTTCTCGCTTTCGGATGTGGCCGGATAGAGCGCCACGGGACAGGTGACGAGGGACAGTCTCAGGAAGCCTTTCCAATTGGCGCGCGGGGCCATTTACGCAGAACTCCGGTTCGAGGCACGGATTCAAGACGAACGGCCGTCCTGGGTTCCGACATGGCTTGTGGAGAAAACGGCAGCCATCCGTCGACCGGCCGCGGCGGGCCCGACGGGACCGGTTTGGGCCGAAAAGCGGCATGAATCGCGTGGATTTCCGGTATTCGGGCGTCAAGTGCACGGATCTGTCTTCGTCCGGGCGCGGTGTGACTCCGTCGCGAAGCTGGCGCCGGTCAATCTTGCCGAGACATCCCACAGGCGAGACGCCACCGCGTCGTCATCGGCCTGCGGCGGCACGCGCGCCACGGAGGGCGAGCCGCGCGTTTCCCCGAACTTGTCCGGCCCGTAATAGCCACCGGGGACGATGTCCGGCGATGTCGCCGCGAACAACGTCGGCAGCGCACCTTGCGCCGCCGGCTGAAACAGGAACCAGAGGGCCGTCCGCGCCAGGCCGGGGAGGCTCATCCGGCCGGCCCCATTCGGAATGAGGTCGGTGCGCGACACGCCGGGATGGGCGGCAACGCTGGTGATGCCCCAGCCGAAGGCCCGGCTGCGCCGCTGCAGCTCGAACGCAAACATCAGGTTCGCAAGCTTGGACTGGCTGTAGATCGACATCGGTTCGTAGCGACGCTCGGCCTGCAGATTGTCGAACGCGATCGCTCCGCTGCGCGCGGCCACGCTCGATACGGTGACGACACGGGGCTGAACGCCTTTCCGCAGCAACGGGAGAAGCTCGGCCGTCAGCGCGAAATGGCCGAGATGGTTGGTGCCGAACTGCAGCTCGAACCCGTCCGCCGTCACCTGCCGGATCCGGGGCGTCATCACCGCGGCGTTGTTGACGAGCAGGTCGAGACTGTCCCGTTCGGCGCGCAGACGGGTGCCGAAGGCCCGAACCGAATGAATATCGGCAAGATCGAGCCATGCGAACCGGACGTTCGCATTCGGCTGGCGGGACCGGATGCGCGCGACGGCATCGGCTCCCTTCGCAGCATTGCGGCCGGCGATGATCACCTCGGCGCCCGCGCATGCGAGCGCAAGCGCATCTTCGTAGCCTAGGCCGCCCGTGCCTGTGACGAGAGCGGAGCGCCCCCGCTGTGACGGAATATCGCTCGCATTCCAACCGGGCATCGGGCCACCTCCCACGGCACAACGTGACGTCCGGCGCATTAAATTACACTGAGTGTAATTTTCAAGCTTCGTGCCGCGTGGGCGTGTTGACCTTCTCGTGAACGGCGCCTGCATCGCGGCCTGGTGGCACATTGCGCTCGTTCGGCTGCAGCGAGGCTTTCAGGACGCCGCGCAGCCGAACAAGCCCGAGCGCGGCGAACGCGCGCAACTTCGCCAGCATCCCGGCGCGGATGACGGTCAGCGCCGGAAGCAGCGCGAGCAGCAGGCTGAGGCCGATCCAGCGCAAGAGGCGGCCGGCCAGAAAGGCCTGGATGGTCGGCGTCCACTCGTTCACGACGAGATTGACGGTCGCGGCGAACGCGGCCTTCGCACCGAGACACAGGAAGCTGTTCGAGACGATCTTCGCCAGATCGAAGCAGGGATGGAACGAGATGGCGCAGAGCAGGAGGAGGATGCCGACGTTGCCGAGATACGGCGACCGCATCGCCTTCGCCGCGCGGGCAAGGCTGCGCGCGGCAAATCGACGCTCGTCGCGCTCCCTGGGCGCAGCGTGCACGGCACCGTCCAGGCGATGCCCGGCGGGATGGAAGGCTCGCGCGTCGCGTACCGTCGGGGTGGTGATCTGCAGGCCTCTGTGAGGTCTGCCGATTGCACGGCGAGGCCGGTGCATCGCGCCTGGGCAGTTGGTGGCGACGGCGTAGCCGGCGGGCCGGCGGCGCAGAAGCTCGACATGGCCGGAGCCGCGCACGCGCTGGTCCATTCCGGCGGCCGGTTGCAGCAAGCCTGGCTCTGCACCACGGGAATCGCAACGCGAGGCATCGGCATCCCGATCGTTCGCCGGGCCGTCCCTGTCTGCAGTCATCTTGCTCCGGTTCGCTTGGTCTTGGACGCCTTGGATCGGTCGAGCCTTGCCGGCCGGCCTCACATGCAGTAATTTCGCACTTGATGCGGAATTTTATCGCACTGAGTGTAATTTTGAATGAGGCCGTTGTGTGTCGGAACAGGACGGAGACGACGCATCACCAAAAAGAGAAGGACTGCGGGAGCAAAAGCGGCGCGAAACGTTGCGACGGATCGCGGACACCGGGTTGAGGCTCTTCCTCCGCAACGGCTATGAGGCGACGACGCTCGACGCCATCGCCGAGGCAGCGGGAATTTCGCGCCGGACCTTCTTTTATTATTTCAAGTCGAAGGACGACATCATCCTGGCCTGGCAGGGCGGTCTCGCCGACGCCATAGGGCGGGCGGTTCTGGAGCAATCAACCAAGCAGACGCCGCTGGAAGCGGTGAAGAACGCGCTGGTCAAGCTCACGGCGTCCTACGAGGACGTTCAGGCCCGCAAGCAAATGATGGAGATCGACCGCTTCATCCGCGCCAACGAGACGCTTCGCGCCCGCGAGGCCACCAAGTACGCGCAGCAGGAGCAGGCGGTCTTCGACGCGCTCTGCACGCTGTGGCCGCAGCCAAAGCGGCGGACCGCACTCCGCATGGTCGCGATGGTCTCCATCGGAGCCTTTCGCCTTGCGATCGACAGCTGGAGCCAGGACGAGGGAAGGCGCCCGTTTGCCGCCTATCTGCGCGACCGTTTCGCCAACATGAAGGCGGAAGCTTGAGCGGCCGGTGGCGTTTGATCGGGTGAGAGTCCGATCGCCCTCACCCCTCCACCCGCCACAGCCGCCACCGCTCCGGCACGCCCTTGAGCCGGTGCATGCCGTGATCCCTCAGGCTCGCCGCCGCCTGCGCCGTCATCAGCTCCCTCACCGCGCTCGACACCAGCACCTCTCCTCCGCGTGCTTTCGCCGCGACGCGGGTGCAGATGTGGAAGGCGAGGCCGACCATTTCTCCGCCGCTGATGGTGTATTCGCCGGCATGCAGGCCGACCCGGATCTCGAGGCCGAGCGTGCGCACGGCTTTCTGGATCGCGTTCGCGCAGGCGAGGCCGGCGGCGGGCTTCCGGAATGTCGCCAGCACGCCGTCGCCGGTGGTGACGACTTCCCTGCCGCCGCACGTCTTCAGTTCCTTGCGGACGGCGGCGTAGTAATGGCCCATCACCCTCGTCCAGCGCGCATCGCCGAGCTTGGCGGCCTTCGCGGTGGAGCCGACGATGTCGACGATGAGAATGGTGGCGAGCGCCTGCTTGAGCTCCGCGTTGCGCGCGGCGGACGGGCGCCGGTTCGCGATGGGTCCGGTCAGCGGCTCGTAGCGATGATTGCGACGCCGTGCGATCGCGGCCTTGGTGTAATCCTGCGCGCGCTGCGCGGTGCGGCAGCGGATCGTCTTCTCCTGCGGTGATCGCGCCCAATACACCTTGCGCGCGGCCCCGGTGCCCTGCACCTCCACGGCGCCCCACGTCAGGAAGACCGCCGAGCCGACGCACCTGACGCACCACGCCTTCGACGTGTATCCGGAGACGTTGGATTGATGGACTCCGATGCGAAGGAATTTCGGCATGAAGATGCGGCCAGAGACCGTTTGGGCGTCGCTTTCGCAAAGGCTAGTCGCACATTCCTGCGTTGGCAACCGGACCTCCGCCCCCCTCATTTCAGCAAGGCAAGCTCATCCGGGAGCGACTTCCAATTCGATGTGCTATCCTCTTGTGGGGCGGCAGAAGAAAACCCGGAGAAACCATGGCAACGAGTGTCAAGCAAATGCTGGAAGCTGCGAACGCGGAGGTCCCGAAGATCGCCTCGGAGCAGGCGGCCGAGATGATCAACAAGGGCAACACGCTGGTGGTGGACGTTCGCGATGCGCCGGAAGTCGCCGCCAGCGGCAAGATCGCCGGCGCCGTCAACGTCTCGCGCGGGATGCTCGAGTTTCGCGCCGACCCGGAGTCGCCCTATCACGACAAGGCGTTCGACAGGAGCAAGACCGTCATCCTCTATTGCGCATCCGGCGGCAGGTCGGCGCTGGCCGGCAAGCTCCTGAAGGATATGGGCTACGAGAACGTCTACAACCTCGGCGGCTTCAAGGACTGGACGGGCGCGGTGGAGAAGTAGGGGATACAAGCAGCGCGGTTCCCTCGACTGCGCTGCGAACTCCGATTGGCACTTCCTGCGACAAGGCGCGTTGCGGTCTTTTCGAGGAGGTGCAGATGACCAAGACGAAGGCGTCCGACACGCAAGTCGCGAGCACCGGAGCGCAGCCGGCACTCAAGCCCGGCGATGAAGCCCCGTCGGGAACGACGGGCACCGGTGAGGATGTCTGCCCGGACTGTAACGGCAAGGGGCGGATCGACGGCGCTCCCTGCGAGACCTGCGGGGGGAGCGGGACCGTCACCCGGGCCATCGGCGGGGCCTGACCGGCTCGGTCGATCGAGGCTTCATCCTTGAAGCAACGATCGGCCTCCACGTGCGTTTTGCCTGCGGAGACTCCGCGAGGCGCGCCATGAGCAGGGATAACGAACTGAAGCCCGACGATTTCCCGATCCAGGCCGACAAGGACAAGCTGAGGACGCACAAGGGCGAGCCGGTGGCGGTGGCGGAATCGGAGCAGATCGCGGACGAGATCGCCGACCGGCTCAACGAGCACGCCCACCAGGAAGAGCAGGATCGCTGGTCGGCCTGAGGGCACGCGCGCGCCGAACGGGAAATAGGAACGCTGATAGGAACGGCTTGATAGGAACGCCTTGGGTTCCCGCGCATTGGGCCACGCCGGGGTTCTGCAATTCCGGCACATGGCGGCCCCGGCACGCCCTCCCCCGGACCGGCCGGGGCCGCCTGACCCCAACCCGCAGGAGCAGACATGAAAGCACTCGTTCTCGCAGCGCTTGTCGCGGCGCTCGCCTCGCCTCTCGCCGCATTCGCCCAGGGCGGTACCGGCGCATCCAGGACCGGGTCGAGCATCAATTCGAGCGGGACCGGCGGGACGACAGGCGCGGGAGCTTCCGGCCTCAACACATCCGCGGACAACAACAGCGGCGGCGCGAGCGCACCGGCAAAGTCATCGACCATGCGCCCGGGCGACAACGATCCTTCCAGGCGAGACCAGGGCGGTCGGCAGGCCGAGCCGAACGCCCCCGGCACCCAGCGCAAATAGCCGCGGCGTTTTGCGGCCGTTCGCGCTCACTCCGGATAGGCAAACAGCTCGATCGGTTTGCTGAAGCCGCGCACCTCGTGCTGGCCGACATGCTCCAGCGCGAACTCGTTCTCCACCAGGTCGGCGAAAGCGCGCGAGAGAAGCACCTTCCTGCCGATGGTCTTGGTCAGCGCCTCGAGGCGGGAGGCCATGTTGACGGCCGGGCCGATCACGGTGAAGTCCAGCCGGCTCGATGATCCGATGTTGCCGTACATGACGTCGCCGACGTGGACGCCGATGCCGTAATTCAGCGGCGCGCGGCCGGTCCCGTTGTTCCGCTCGTTCAGCGCGGCCATGGCCTTCCGGGCTTCGGTCACGGCATGCAGCAGGTTCGCGCAGGCGTTGGGCTGGCTCAGCGGGAAGATGGCGAGCAGGCCGTCGCCGATGAACTTGAGGATCTCGCCGCCATGGCGCGCGATCGGCTCGGACATCGCGTCGAAATAATCGTTGAGCAGATCGATGACGTCGTCGCGCGGCCAGTTGTCGGAGATCTTGGTGAAATCCCTGAGGTCGCAGATCATGATCGCCGCGCGCACCGTGGTGCCGGTGCCGCGCCTGGTGGCGCCGGCCAGAATCAGCTCGCCGGCGTGGGAGCCGACATAGGTCTCCAGCAGCGTCCGCGCCAGGCGGTTCTTGATGCGGATCTCGCTGACCAGCGCCAGCACCGGCAACAGCTTCTTCAGGCCCGCAATGTGCGCACCGTCGAAGCCGCCGGTCCGATCGGTCGCGAAAGTGACGAGATGGCGCTTGCCGAGCGTGTGGAGTAGCGGCCAGGCGACATAGTCGGTCAGGCCCTTGGCCCGCATCTCGTCATAGAGGGTGTGCTTGCGGCCCAGCGTGGGATCCTGCTCGAGCCGCTCGCGCACCTCTTCGGCGCCATCCTGGATTTCGCTGGCGGCGCTGCCGATATACTCGGACCGCTCGCGAACTTCATAATCGACCAGCGCGATCTCCGCATTGCGCATCCCGTCGGACCACATCATGCGGGCCCCCAGCCATTGCGGGTGATTGATCAACACGTGCAGCGTCGCGCGCTGCAACGGAATGCCGGCCTGCTGGAGGCGAATGCACATCTGCGCGAAGATGTCGTCGATGAAGCGCTCGTCGCGCGTGCCGTTGGTGAGCCAGTCGACGACGCCATCGGCAGGTGTGGCGGCGTTATTCGGAAGCGCGTTCATGTCCTGCCCTCGAGCGGCGGTCTGCATCGGGGCAGTTATCGTGCTCAGCATTGCCGCGTCAACCTGCCCAATTGCCCGGTTTGTACGCAGTGGCTTGCGGTCGTTGTTTGAGCATGAACCTTCCGGAAAATCGCTGCGCACTTTTGCGGATCAACCGACGATGCGGATCGATCCCAGCACAGCCAGGCCGGATGCGAGGACGAGCCGCGATGGCTCCCCCGTTTCGACCTTCAGCGTGCCCTGGCTCGGGATCGCAAAATCCTCACGGCCAAGACGAACAAGGCAATCGCCGCGCGCGGCGTAGACGAGATGCGTTCCCGCGGCGAGCGGCCGCTCGCCGGGTTCCCTAAGCGCCTCGAGTTCGATCTCGGCCGCCCCCCGCCGCGCCATCAGGTTCACGACCTCGACCGGACCGGCCTCGAGCTCGGTGACGATCTCGAGCTCGCCAGTGAAGCGCACCGTCGTAAAAGGTTCACGCTCGTCGAATTCCTGCGTAGGCGATTTCAGCACCAGCCCGCGCCCGCCCACCACCATCTGCAAGCGGTCGATGCCGGGCATGTAGGAGAACGGGCCGGGCGCCACGATCGGGGTCGAGGCAAAACGCCAGACCAGGCTATCCCAGTCCTTCTGCCGCGCATCGGCCCGATGGGCGTCCGCGATGTCGGTGAAGGTGCCGCCGCCGTTCTTCCAGGGCGAGCGGGTGTAGTGTTCGGATTTGAGCAGTGTGGTTTTCATATCCACATCATGCGCGGGACAGACCGGCTTTGCCACCGGTTTTCACTTCGGCCGCTGAAGCTCGAATCGGGTTTATGTCGCTATTTCGACGTCAATGCCGCCACGGGTCGCCAGGCGCTATCAGGCGACGTCGCGGCGAACCGCCGGCATCGGTCACGCATCAGTTCGGCCGGACGATCGCGGCCGCGCTGCTTCAACACCATCTCGAAGTCGGCGAGCGCGTCGGCGAACCGCCGCGCACGGTAGGCGGCGAGGCCGCGCTCGTAATTCGCGATCCAGCCGGGGTCCGCCGCTGTCTCGTTCACCATCCCAATCAATTCGTAAGCCGAGAGACCCTCCTCGCGTCCGTAGACAGCGATGCTGTCGACCTCGCGCGTGATGACGGCACCGCGCACCAGACGTTCCGTCGCTTCGCCGATCAGGATCTGCGTGCCATAGGATTTGTTGGCGCCTTCGAGCCGGCTGGCGACGTTCACGGCATCGCCGATCACGGTGTAGTTCAACCGCAGCTCCGAACCGATATTGCCGACCAGCATGCGGCCCGAATTGATGCCGATGCGGATCTGGAGCGGCTGGCCGAGATCGTCGACGAGGTCCGATTGTTCGATCGCCCTGCGGCAGGCGAGCGCGGCGCGGCAGCAGCGCGCAGCGTGATCGGCTTGCGGCTGCGGCGCGCCCCAGAACGCCATCACGGCATCGCCGATGAACTTGTCGATGGTCCCGCCATTGGCGACGATGATCTCCGAGGTCAGGTCGAGATAGCGCGACAAGAGCGGCACCACGCGATCGCCCAGCCGCTCGGACAGGCCGGTGAAGCCGGCGATGTCGATGAACATCACGCTGAGCTCCTGCACGCTGCCGCCGGGCCTCGCCTCGACGCCCTGGCGCAGCAGGCCGCGGACGAGATCGGCCGGAATGAATTTGCGGAAGGCGGAGAGGCCGGCCGCCATCTCGGCAATCGCACCCGACAGGCTCGCGATCTCCTTGAGCCGCGAGGGATGACGGCGCACCTGCTCCAGCGCGAATGCCTCGACGTGGCGAAGCTCGCCGACGACGCGCGACAGCGGCGCGGCGATGACGGAGCGCGCCAGCATCGCCGAGCCAAGCGCTGCGAGCACGGCACCGATGGCGAGGCCAAGGATCAGGCGCTGCAACGTCGTCTCGACCGGCCCGAGAAACTCGGCCTCCGGGATCACGGTGGCAAGCGACCAGCCGGGAAACGGCAGCGGCGTCAGCGCCACCTCGTAGGCCGCGCCGCCTGACGTGAGGCGACTGCGCCAGGCTTCTTTGCGCCCGGCTTCACCGGCCTTGCCGAGCGCAAGGCGCGCGAGCGGCAGCAATCTCGTATCGCCGCGTGCCGGATGGAGCTCGTCAGCGTCCTTGTCCGGCGCGGCGACGAGCTCGCCGCTGCCGTCGACGATGAAGGCCGTGCCGGTGCGCCCGACCTCCAGCTGCGACAGGAAGCGCGCAAGGCGCGTATACTCGATGATGACGGCAAGCACGCCTTGCCGCTCCTGGTAGACGTCGATCGGCCCGGCAAAGGCGATCGACGGCCGTTCTCCGGACGCATGCTCCGACACCCTGAACCATTGCGGATCGTCCGCGCTGAGCCCGGACTTGAACCAGGCCTGGTCGGCAACATGGAACGAGGTCGGCTCGAAGCGGCGATTGGCGAACTCAATGTCGCCGGGCACGACGTCATATTCGTCGATGCGGCGCTCGCCCGGATGATCTGTCAGCGAGATTTCCATCATCTCCAGGCGGCGATCGCCGAGCTTGTGCGCGGCGAAGAAGGAGCCGTCGGGCCAGCCGAACGCGACCCAGGAGATCGTCGCCTGCGACTGCAATTGCGAGAGGAAGACGAATTCGCGCTTGTCGGCCTCGCGGGTGTCGAGCACGTTCTGCAGGAACAATGTGCGGATCGCGGTATGCGCGGCGCGCGCCTCGTCGACGATAGCCGCGACCTCCTTGCGCACCGCCGCCACGATCTGCTGGTTGATGGTCGAGGCAAGCTGCCGGCTGGTCGCCTCGGCCGTACGCCACCACAACAGGCTGGAGAGTGCTGCTGTCAGCAGGATCGCCGTCAGGACCAGCGCAGACACGGCCAGGCGGATGCTGACCGTCACCCCTGCGATCGCATGAAGCCGTCGTTCGGGATCGACCTTCATCGCTGCCTTCGCCTTACGCGTCCACCCCGGAAGCACTGACAGTGCCTACGTCGCCGGTGCGCGTTCGTTACCTCTCTGGCGGAATCATGGGCCCGGCACCAATGCCCGGCGGCTAATGTCTCGATAGAAGCTCGGCATTGGCTTTGCGCCGACGCCTGCCCGCTAATCCCTCCAAGCGCACCGCCCGTGCGCCCGATCCAACGGGTCTTCACGAACTCGTGAGCAACCTCGTCCGTAACGCTGGCTGCACGCGAGCGAAGGAGACGAAGCGCCAATCGCCTGAAGGGCGATGCCATCTCGAAACAGGAGAATTCGATGTCTGCCAAACACGCCGTTACCTCCCTCGTCCTCGCGGGAGCGGTGTCGACCGCGCTCGCGACCCTTGCCGCCGCCGGTCCGCTGAGCAAGGCCGAGGCCGAAGCCGCCGTCGCCGCCAAGAAGGAAAAGTGCTTCGGCGTCGCGCTGAAGGGCCAGAACGATTGCGCGGCCGGACCAGGGACGACTTGCCAGGGCACCTCGACCGTCGACTACCAGGGTAATGCCTGGAAGTTCGTGCAAGGCGGCACCTGCACCAGCATCGAGCTGCCGAACGGCAAGAAGGGTTCGTTGAAGCCGGTGTGACGACCGGCGCGAGGTCGGCCCGAACTGCGAAGGGAGCAGCACGATGAGCACGGTGATCAGGCCCACCTCGCCAACAGCGATGCCGCTCCGCTTTGCACCGCCGATCGGCGGCGTCGCCGGGACGAGCTTCAAGCCCGAGCATCTCCCGGCGATTCTCGAAGCAGGACCTCGGCGCGGCTTTTTCGAAGTCCACGCCGAGAACTACATGGGCGCCGGCGGCCCGCCGCATCGCGCGCTGGAAGCGATCCGCCGCGAGCATCCACTCTCGCTGCATGGCGTCTGCATGTCTATCGGCGGACCGCGGCCGCTCGACAAGGCGCATCTGGCGCGCTTCCGAGGCCTGGTCGCACGCTATCAGCCAGCGCTGGTGTCCGAGCATCTTGCCTGGTCCACGCACGAGACCAGCTTCTTCAACGATCTTCTTCCCCTGCCCTACACCGAAGCGACGCTGGCCTGCGTCTGCGACCACATCGATCAGGTACAGGAAGCGATCCGGCGGCCGCTGCTGCTGGAGAACCCGTCGACCTATGTCGCATTTCGCGAATCCTCGATGAGCGAGACCGAATTCATTCGCGCGGTGGCAGAGCGCACCGGTTGCGGCCTGCTGCTCGACATCAACAACGTATTCGTCTCCGCAACCAACCACGGATTCTCGGCGCTCGACTATCTCGCGGACTTCCCGCTGTCGCGCGTCGGGGAAATTCATCTCGCCGGGCATGCCGAGCAAGCCGACGACGAAGGTGATCTGCTGTTGATCGACAGCCATGACGGCCCGGTCGCCGACGCAGTCTGGAAGCTCTATGAGATCGTGATCGGTCGCCGCGGTGCCGTGCCGACGCTGATCGAGTGGGACAGCAGGATTCCCGATTGGCCGATCCTGGAGGCGGAAGCCACGGCGGCCCAGGCGATCCTCGACCGGCGTCAGTCTGCCGTGCCAGCAGGAGAGCGCCATGCCGCCTGAGGCCAACCTGTCCTTCGCCGCTGCATTCGCGCCGGCGCTGCTCGATCCGGCACGCAGCACGCCCTCGCTCGTGACCGGCCCGAACGGCAAGGCTGCCGGCCGACGCTACGACGTCTACCGCAACAACGTCACGGTCAGCCTGATCGATGCGCTGGCCGCAATTTATCCGGCGGTGCAACGCATCACGGGCACCGACTTCTTCCGCGCCATGGCCCGCTTCCACGTGCGCAGCAATCCGCCTGCATCGCCGCTGCTGTTCGAGTACGGTCGCGATTTCCCGGACTTCATCGCGCAATATGAGCATGCGCAGGCCATGCCCTGGCTCGCCGACGTCGCACGCATCGAGCGGGCCTGGCTCGATGCCTATCACGCCGCCGATGCCGTGCCGTTGTCGCCGGCCCGGCTCTCGGCGGTGGCGCCCGATCGTTTGGCCGGTCTGGTGTTCATTCCGCATCCGGCGGCGCGATGCCTGCGCTCGGGCTATGCGGCCGTGACGATCTTTGCGGCCAACCGCGACAACACAACGGTCACGCGCATCGATGCCTCCAAGCCGGAAGATGCCCTGATCACGCGGCCTGAATTCGACGTCAACGTGCGCCGCCTTCCGCCCGGCGGAGCCGTGTTCGCGAGCCGCCTGATATCGGGACGCCCGCTCGGCGACGCCGCGGCGGCGGCGCTGGAAGCCGCAAGCGACTTCGACATTGCCGCGAACATCGCCGGGCTGATCGAAGCCGGCGCCTTCACCTCGCTCGCCGACGGAGACCGATCGTGATCACAGACCAACCCATGACCACCGGCGGCAGCCTGCCGTCGCCTGGAGCACTCATCGACAAGTCAAATCGTCTGATACAGGCGCTCGCAAAGCCGTCGCTGGTCCAGCTCGTGCTGCGCATTGCGCTGGCCGTGCCGTTCTGGCGCTCGGGCATACTGAAATGGGACGGCTTCCTTAGGCTCAACGAGACGGCGGTGACGCTGTTCAGCGACGAATTCATGCTGCACTTGCCGGGCGGGCCCTATCACTTTCCGGCACCGACGATGATGGCATTCCTGTCGGGCTCAGGTGAGATCATGTTCCCGATCCTGCTGGTGCTGGGATTGGGCACACGGTTTGCGGCGCTCGGGCTTCTGTTCATGACCGTGATCGTCGAGCTCACGGTGCCCGACGGCTGGCCGATTCACCTCACCTGGGCGGCGATGGCACTCGGCATCATGGCTTACGGACCCGGGAACGTCTCGCTCGACCATCTCATTTGTCGCGTCCGTAGCCCGGATGGAGCCAACGGGTCGGCGCGAAGCGCCGCCCGATGACAGGCTCCGCGCAATCCGGGGCAGCTCGCGCGATGAGGTAGCGGCCCCGGATTACGCTTTCGCTCCATCCGGGCTGCAGGCCCTACATCCCGCTCAGCCCGCTATCCACGGCGAGGGCCTGCGCGGTGATGTAGACGCTTTCGTCCGAGAGGAAGAACAGCACGGCATAGGCGATCTCCCAGGCGGTTGCCTGGCGGCCGAACGGGATATGACCCTTGCCGCGGTTGGGGCGGCCGGCACCGGCTTCGCGGCCGTTCGGAGTGTCGACGAGGCCGGGATAGACGAGATTGGCGCGGATGCCGCGGCGCGCGCCGAGATGGGCGATGTTGCGCATCAGGCCGCCGAGCGCGGCCTTGGAGGAATCGTACACCGCCATCTGGGAGCCGGCCTTCAGCGCGGCGATCGAGGAGATGAAGACGACGGCCCCGCCGTCGTCGAATTTCGGCAGCGCCGCGCGGCAGCACAGCATGGGACCGCGGACATTGACGTCGTAGATCCTGTTCCACTCCTCGGGACTGACGGCATCGAGCCCGACCTTGCCGAAGGTACCTATGTTCAGCACCATGCCGTCGAGTCCGCCCATCATGCGACGGGCTTCCTCGATCATGCGCTGAACGTCCGCTTCGGACGTGACGTCCGCGGCGATGGCGAAGCCCTCGCCGCCTTCGTCGGTGATGCAACTGACGGTCTGCTCGGCAGAGGGGCGATTGAGATCGGCGACCGCGACCTTCGCACCTTCGCGTGCGCATAAAATGCTCATGGCGCGGCCGTTGCCGATCGGATCGGTGGCGGCGTCGAAGACGCGCTGGCCGCCGCCGACGATGAGGATGCGGCGCCCTTTGAGGCGTCCCCTGCCCGGCGCCTCGCCTGATGATTCCGCGCTGGGCGGGCGGATGTAGCGTTCCGGCTTGCTCTCGGTTTCCGCCATCTCAGCCGCCCGGCCTCTTGCCGCCGTCATAGACCTTCATGCCGGCGGCGGGATCGAGATCGGTTTCGGTCGCCTCGGTGAGGCGCGCCATCATCATGTAGAAGCCGAGCGCGACGATGGATTCGACGATCTCCTGATCGCTGAAGTGCGTTCGCACGGCAGCGAAAGTGGCCTCGGGCACGCGGACGTTCTCGACGACCTCGCGGCCGAACTCGAGCAGCGCACGCTCGGCTTCGCTCAGCGCGGCCGCACCGTAGTCGCCGCGCTCGACCGCATCGATCTGCGCTTGCGTACAGCCGACGCCGAGCGCGATCGGAACGTGCTGGCGCCATTCATAGGCGCCGCCCTCCAGCTGGGCGGCCTGGAGGATCAAGAGCTCGCGGTTGACGGCCGAGAGCTTCTGCTTGTGCAGGATCGAATTGCCGAGCCGCATCGCCGGGATCATGTTGGCCTCGGCATGAGCCATCATGCGGAAGATGTTGAGCTTGACCGGCATGCGGTCGAACGAAGCGCGGATGTCGCCGCTCGTCGTCTCCGGATCAATCAGGGGCAGCCTTGCCACGGTTCTCTCCCTTGGGCTTTCGTTTCTTGTTGTCGGCGTCGTTGCCTGCCGCGATCAGCGACAGGAAGAAGGCGAGATAGCGGTCGATCGCCTCGATCACCATTGCTCGCGGCGAAGGCGCCGCACCCATCACGTAATGTTCGAGACGGATGTAGATGAGCCCGGCCGCGAACAGGCGTGCGGTCTCGCGTGGGTCAGTCGTCGAGATCAGACCGGCGAGCGCAAAGCCGCGAAAATAGTCCGTCATCAGGCTCTGCTCGCGCGCGTAGAATTGATCGGCGAACTTGGCCCGGATGCCGGGGACGCGGTTGCGCTCGGCGGTGATGACCTTCTGGAACTGGTGCTCGCGCGGATCGGACCATTGCTCGACGAGGTCGAGTGCGAACTGCCGGCAGAACGCGGCGGGTTGACGTGCGAGCTGCTTGTAGCGCGGCTCCTCCAGCCGGCTCGCCGAGCTGGCCGGACCGTGCTCGGCCACGATCGCCTCCAGGATCGCGGCCTTGCCGGCAAAATGGTTGTAGAGGCTGCTCTCGCGGATGCCGACCCGGCGCGCCAGCTCGCGCATCGAGGCGCCGCCATAGCCGCTCTGCGCGAACAGGTCGAGCGCTTCGGAGAGGATGCGCTCGCGGGTGGTGGGCGCAGCCGCGTCCGCCGCGCTGGAGGTAGGGACAGCCATGCGGCTTGACTAACGAACGATCGTTCGATAGTCAACCGTACGAACGATCGTTCGTCTCATCTCATCCTAGTGGGAATGATCGTGGCCCGCACCTCCAGTGCGGGCGCTGTTATCGCGTTTCAACTCCGCTCCATCGAGAAGCGGGGAGCAATTTCGGGGAGATCTTTCATGGCGCGCCTTGCCCGTCTTCGCCTGGCCTCGGCCTGCATCCTTGTGCCGCTGCTCGCAGCCGGCACCGCGTCCGCCCAAAGCGCAAAATACGATCCCGGCGCCGACGACAAGACCATCAAGATCGGCACCACCGCGCCGTTGAGCGGGCCGGTCTCGGCCTTCGCGCAGATCGCGAAATCGGCCGAGGCCTATTTCCGGAAGGTGAACGACGAAGGCGGCGTCAACGGGCGGCGCATCCAGATGATCATCGCAGATGACGCCTACAGCCCGCCCAAGACGGTGGAGCAGACCCGGCGGCTGGTCGAGAGCGAAGAGGTGCTCCTGATCTTCGGCGGTGTCGGCACGCCGACCAACAGCGCCGTGCACAAATATCTCAATGAGCGAAAGGTGCCGCAGCTCTTCCTCGGATCGGGCGCGGCGAAGTGGGACGACCCGAAGAATTTCCCGTGGACCGTCGGCTGGCAGCCGACCTATCGCGACGAAGCGATCGCCTACGCCAAGTACATCAAGGCGAGCCACGCCAACGCGAAGGTCGGCGTGCTCTACCAGAACGACGATCTCGGCAAGGACTATCTGAAGGCGCTGGAGGAAGGGCTCGGCGGCGGCGAAGCGATCGTCGCGCGGGCGGCTTACGAGACCTCGGCGCCGACCGTCGACACCCAGATCCTGCAGTTGAAGACCGCGGGCGCGGATGTCGTCCTCGTCGCGGCGACGCCGAAATTCGCGGCACAGGCGATCCGCAAGATCGGCGAAATCGGCTGGAAGCCGGTCAGCATCATCTCCAACGTCTCGGCCTCGATCAGCGGCGTGCTGGAGCCGGCCGGCAAGGACAACTCGACCGGCGTCATCTCAAGCCAGTACCTGAAGGACGCGACCGACCCCGCGCTGAAGGACGATGCCGGCTACAAGGAATGGCTCGCCTTCATGGACAAGTACATGCCGGACGCCAACAAGAGCGACTGGCTCAACGTCTATGGCTACACCATCGCGCAGACGCTGGTGACCGTGCTGAAGGCATCAGGCAACGATCTCACCCGCGCCAATGTCATGAAGCAGGCGACCTCCATGAAGGACGTGCGGCTGCCGATGCTGATCAACGGCACCGCGGTGAGCAATTCGCCCGAGCGCTTTACGCCGATGACGAGCCTTCAGCTCATCCGCTTCGACGGAACTCGCTGGGTGCCATTCGGCGGTCTCCTGAAGAATTGAGCCGATGCGGCAGGTGAGGATCGGCAGCATGCGGATCGATCTCGTCAGCGAGATCCCTTCGCTTGCCTTCGACAAGAGCTGGCTGTTCGCGAACGTCACCGACGCCGTGATCGCGGAGAACCGCAGCTGGCTCGATCACCGCTATATCGAGCCGGAGACCGGCCGCTTCATCCTGAGCCATCACTCCTATCTGGTGCGCACGCCGAGCTGGACCGCGATCGTCGACACCTGCTGCGGCAACCACAAGCACCGGCCGCGCGTGCCGGCATGGAACGGTCTCGACCGACCCTATCTCGAAAACATGCGGGCGCTCGGCGTTGCCCCTGAAGAGGTCGACTTCGTGATGTGCACGCATCTGCATGTCGACCACGTCGGCTGGAACACGCGGCTCTGCGACGGTCGATGGGTGCCGACCTTTCCCAACGCGCGCTATCTGATGGGACGGGACGAGTACCGGCACTTCGAGGCCGCCCACAATGCCGCGCCGGCGACACCGGTGAACCACGGCTCGTTCGAGGATTCCGTGCTGCCGGTGGTCGCGGCCGGGCTTGCGGAGTTCGTCGCGACCGATCATTGCCTGTTCAGCGATCGCGATGCGGCCGTGCGTTTCGCGCCGGCGCCGGGACATACGGCGGGCAACATGCAGATCCACCTCAATGGCGGCCACGAACACGCGGTGATGTCGGGCGACGTCATCCATCATCCGATCCAATGCGCCGCGCCCTGGCTGTCCAATGCCGCCGACGTCGATCCGGCCGCGGCGCTCGCAACCCGGATGGCCCTGCTGGAGGAGCTTGCGGACACGCCGAGCTATCTGCTGACCGGCCATTTTCCGGCGCCGACCGCGGGGCGCGTGGTCCGGCACGGCGATGCCTATCGCTTTCGTTTCGAGGATTAGCCGTCGTGAGATCAATTCAGTCGGCACCGAAGATCACCTCTCTCCGGCGGGGACGGGTGGTCGAGTTCTTGGCTCGCATTCAATTCCAACCAACGCTCTTTCTTGCTTGAGGGGACCCCGATCATGAAGCTCAGCACCGTCACGCTCTCACTGTTCGCGTCGTTGATCATGGCGGCGCCGGCCCGCGCCGAGGACCCCGCGTCCTACCCCACCCGCAAGATCCGGATGCTGTTGCCCTATGCGGCCGGCGGCGGCGGTGACGTGGTCGGCCGGCTGCTTGCGGACAGCATGGGCAAGGCGCTGGGGCAGAGCATCTATGTCGAGAACCACACCGGCGCTGCCGGAACGCTCGGCACGAAGATGGTCGCGACCGCTGCGAATGATGGCTACACCATCACCCTCGGCGGCATGACCACCCATGTGCTGGCGCCCGCGATCTATCCGAAGCTGCCCTACGATCCCATCAAGGATTTCACCACAATCGGCCGCGTCGGCACCTCCTCGATCATGCTGGTCGCGACCAAGAATTTCGCCGCCAACGACGTCAAGGGCCTGGTCGCGCTGGCCAAGAAGGGCGAGCCGATCCAGTACGGCAGCTGGGGCGTGGGTTCGACGGGGCAATTCTGCGCGGAGATCCTGATGCAGCAGACCGGCATCAAGATGGACCACGTGCCGTTCAACGGTATCGCAAAGCTCGCCGGCGACCTGCTCGGCGGCCACATCTCGCTTGCAACGCTCGACATGGCAACTGCGACGCCGCTGGTGAAGGACGGCTCGATCAAGGCGCTGGCAGCCTGCGGCGAACGTTCGCCGAGCCTGCCTGACGTCGCCAGTTACAAGGAACAGGGCGTGCCATTCGACCGCAATCTGTCCTGGGCGATGTATGCCCCGGCGGGCATCGCGCCTCCGATCGCACAGAAATTGTCAGCGGCCTTGAAGGAGGCGCTCGGCGACGAGGTGGTGAAGCAGAAGCTCCTGGGGCTCGGCATCACGCCCCAATTCGTCCCCGGCGAGGAGCAACGCGACATCAACGCACGCGACATCGCGGCCTGGAAGCAGGTCGCCAAGGACGCGGGCATCGAGGTGAAGTGAGCAGGTTGAGAAGGGGAGCGCGGGCATGAGCCGCATCTTCGGCGCGGTGCGCCAGAACGGGTATGTGGTGCGGGACATCCACGCCGCTATGAAGCACTGGATCGAGGTGATGGGCGTTGGTCCCTGGTACTACATGGACCGGGTGAAGACCGATTGGTTCCGCCATCGCGGCCAGGATTCCGCCGTGGAGATGAGCATTGCGCTCGCCAATTCCGGCGATCTTCAGATCGAGCTGATCCAGCAGCGCAACGATGCACCTTCGCTGTACAAGGAGTTTCTCGACGCCGGCCACGAGGGGCTCCAGCACATGTCGTACTGGAGCCATGACTACCAGGCGCTGTACGACAAGGCGCTTGGGCTCGGCTACAGGATCGGCCATGAGGGCCAGATCGGCGGCGACAAGGGACGCTTTGCCTATTTCGACACGCAGGCCCATCCGGGCACGGTGATCGAGATCTCGGACATCAGCGGCACCAAGGGCCCGTTCTTCGAGAAGGTCCGGCACGCCGCGATGAACTGGGACGGCACCCGGCCGATCCGCGAGGTCGGGGGCCGTTCGTAGGATCGATCGCCGGCTTGGCCGACAACGAGTCTTGCAACTGGACGTCGCCTTCGTCTTCAACGTCCGGGCTGGCAGCGCAACGGTGAAGCGCCCGTCGCCCCTTTACCAGAAGCCCCGCTGCATCGGTTGCGCCGGCTGGTAGTACTGGTACTGGCTGCGGCGGCGCGGATTGACCTGCTGGACGTAGGGATCACGCTGGAAGAAGAAGCCGAAACCGTTATCCCAGCCGTCGTCGCTCGCGATCATGGCCGGCGCGGTCGGCTTGCGCGTGATGAAGCCGCCCTGCGGCTCGCTGCTGAGCACCGCGACGAACTCGGTCCGGTAATTGGTCTCGTTGCTCAGCGGCTCATCGGAGATGACGATCGACGAGCGCGGCAGTGCGGTCGGTCCGATCCGATCCCACACGTCCTGCGGGATGGTGACCCGGTCGAGCGCGCTCCTGGCCTCATCGCCATTCTCGATCGTCACCACGCTCCAGCGCAGGCCCGTATCGGTCTTCGCCATCGCCGTGAAGATATGCGTTCCGATCGGCTGCTCGGGATTGCGGATGGTGACGGGGACCTCGATGCTGGCGTCGAACACCTCGCCGCCGCCGTCGGGCGCCGGCTTGTGCGTGTTCCGCCGCACGTAGAGCTTCTGCGTCGCGCGGCTGATGTAAACCGAGACCGGCTCGCCGGCGAGCTTTGCGTCGGTCGCCGCCTTGACGGCGTCGGCTTTCCTGGCTGCCGCGGCCTTCGCGGCTTCCTTCGTGGCGGCCACCGCATCGCGCTTCGGCTGCGCCGCGGCCATGGCGGCGTCGAGCTGCGTTGCCGCGTCGGCAGCCTTGGCCTCGGCCTTCTGCTGCCGCTCCTCGGCCCTGGCGCGGGCCTGATCCGTCTTGGCATTGGCGAGCGTCTTGTCGGCGAAGGCGAGCTCGGCATCTGCGCGGGTCTTCTGCTGCCCAAGCTTGCGCAGCGTGGCCGGCAGCGCGGTAGCTTCCTTCGCGGCGGCGGACGCAGCTTTCTTGGCCTCGTCGGCCGCCCTGGTGGCCTCCTCCGCCTCGGCGGAGAGCTTGTCGGCCCGGCCGGGCACGGCCGCGATGGCCTCCGGCTTGGGCACGAACAGCGAGGGATGCGAGATATCGGTCGGGACCGTGTCGTGCGGCGAGACAATCACGCGCATCCCGATATAGGTCCTGTCGAACACGTTCTCGGCAAAGCCGAACGGCATCCGCACGCAGCCATGCGAGGCGGCATAGCCGGGCAGCGGTCCGCCATGCAGCGCGATGCCGTTCCAGGTGATGCGCTGCATGTGCGGCATCCAGGCATCGTCATACATGCTCGAGCGGTGCTCCCGGTTCTTCTCGAGGATGGCAAAGACGCCAGCCGGGGTCTCGCGTCCCGTGGTGCCGGTCGACACCGGCGCGCGCACGATCCAACCCTCGGCATCGTAGAAAGTGATCTGCTGGCTCTTGATCGAGACGATCGCCATGATCGGCTCGCCGGCCTGGCGGGGCGCGACCGCCTCGGCGGCCTGGCGCTGCTGCTTGGCCGCGGTCGCGGGGGCCGCGCCCACGAATGTGGCAAGCGTCGCGAGCGCAACCATTCCAGCAGGCCGGAGACGTCGCATCGCCTTGGTGAATTGCGCCGTCGCCAGGTGATTTTTCATGCCATCCTCGGTCGAGCTGCCAGCCTGCTGTTGTCGCTCACGTGCAGATTGGAATCATTGCCTTAAGAAATCGCAGCCGCCTTACGTTCCTTCTGTGGCGGGATTCGGTACGTTCGAGCGACAAATCTCTCATATACGAGGGTTGGCGCAGGCGGAAGGCGGGCTTCGGCCGAGGCCGGCCCGAAGCTGGCCTCGATCGCTGCGGCAGAATGTCCGGATCACCTTGGTGCAGCCGTCCCGGCCGAGCGGGGCGGATGGTCCCTCGCTAGACGCCGAGCGCCTTGCGGTTCAATGTTCGCAGGAAACGGAGCGACAGCGTTCGCACGTTCGCAACATTCAGCAGCCAGGCCGCGGCGGCATAGGCGAGGCCGCCGGCGAGACTGATCATGACGAGCGGCACGAGGCCGGTGCCGCCCGCTTGCGATCGGGCCATCAGGATCGCGGCGGCCATCGCGGCCGCGGAGACGGCAACGCCGGCGAGGCGATTGAGCTCGAACGGGACCGGGTGGGCCCGATGCATCAGGACGACCGCAACGAGCAATCCGATCGCCTCGGTCGCCAGCGTCGCCAGCGCCGCGCCGTGAAGGCCATAGCCGGCGATCAACGCGAACATCAGGACGACGCTGATCAGCAGCGTGAGGAAGGATTGCGCCGCCAGCATGAAGGGCCGCTCGGCAAGCTGGAAGCTGATCTGCACGTAGAACTGATTGGCGATACCGAAGAGGCGGGCCAGCACCAGGATCGGCAGCAGCGCCGAGACGCCGGCGCGGAAGTCGACGCCGACGAGCGTGCCGGCGACCTGGTCCGCCGCAAGCGCAAGCCACACCGCAACGGGTGCGACGACGACGAGCAGAAGCTCGAGGCTTTCGGTCAGCCGCTCCCGCGTCGTCTCGCTGTTGTTCTCGGACAATGACCGGAACACCAGCGGCACGGTCGCCGCGGCAACGCTGGAGGCGATCATGACCATGAACTGGCGCGGCAGATCGGCGGCAACGCCGAAGATGCCGGCGGCATCCTTGCCGAGCAGATAGGCGACGATGAGCCGGTCGCTGGCCGAATAGACCGCAACGGACAATCCGGCCAGCGTCAGCGGCAGGCCGTAGCGCGCCAGCTGCATGAACTGGCTGCGCTGGAAGCGTGCGATCCTGGTGCGGTCGCCGACAAGATTCATGATGATGCCGGCGAGCGATCCCAGACCGAACGCGGCGAGCAGCCCCAATCCACCCCAGCCGAGCCAGATGCCGAGAAGACCGAAGCCGACGCTGGAGACGCTGCGCACGATCGAGATCGCCGCGAACCGGTAGGGGCGCAATTTGGCGCGCTCGAACTCCTGGCCGACGTCGACCGCGTTGGCCATGATCGCCACGAACATGCTGGCGAGCAGCAGCCCGACGCTGACGTCGCTGCGGAACAGGAAGACCAGCGGAGTGGTGGCGCAGAGCACTGCGGCCGTCAGGGCGAACGCCACGATCGCCGTGCCGCGAAAATCGACGTCCGCCGACATCGCCTGATAGCGCGACACCGACAGCTTGATCCAGGCGAAGAAGATCGCGCCCAGAATGCCCGCAAGGCTGATGCCGACTACATAGACGCCGTACTCCGCCGGGCTCAGCAGCCGCGTATAGGCCGTGACGGCGAAGAAGCCCACCGCCGCGGGCAGGATGTAGGCGACCAGGTAGATCGAGAAATGGCGATTCAGCATGCGATCAAGGGACCGGCGGCGGTCTTGCGAGTGTGGTCGATCCGATCGGATCCTGGCGGCGAACGAAACGGCGCCGCAGCATCTCTCAAGAATGTCACATTAGTCTGCAGATCGGGCGGCGAATGAGGCTTTGCGGCCGCTTTCGCGCGTTAGCGTTAAATTTGCCCTGTGCCGAACCGGCGGACCGGTCATCGAAAAGAAACCATGTTCCGGGCGATCTCCCGCGTTCCGCGCGGCCGTAACATCACACGCGCCGAAGGTTCCGAGTTAACCCAACAACATGAAACCCGGGCGGTGCACGGCGCCGCTTGGTACGAAGGCGCGTTGGTTGCAAAAGGAACGCCCAACGTGGTCAGGCTCGATCGACGCGAATTTCTCCTCGGCAGCGCCGCAGCCCTTGCGGCGGGCGCATCGGCGTCCGCAGTGCCGGCGTCGAAACGCGCCCAGCGTCGTCCCGGCTTTGGCGCTGCGGCCACGTTGTGGGATCTGCAAGCCGATCCGCGGCTCGGCGAGGCCATCAGCACCTATTGCACGCAGATTGTGCCGGTGCTCGAGCTGAAATGGCCGATGCTGCGGCCTGATGCGCACACGTTCGCTTTCGAGCGCGCCGACGCGATCCTGGATTTCGCGCGAGACAACGATCTCTCGATGCGCGGCCACGCGCTCGCCTGGTATCATGACATTCCGGACTGGACCAAGCAGATCAAGGACACCAAGGGCGTCGAGCGCGCCTATCGCGACCACATCGGCACCGTCGTGTCCTACTACAAGGACAAGCTGACATCGTGGGATGTCGTGAACGAGCCGATCCCGGACAATCCTCGCAGTCCGAAGGACCGGCGCGACACGTTCTGGACGCAGCATCTGGGTCAGAGCTGGATTCCGCTGGCGTTCCGCACGGCGGCTGCGGCGGACCCCTTCGTCAAGCTCGCGATCAACGAATACGACATCGAATCGGCGAAAGACTCGTTCATCGCCAAGCGCGCGGCCTATCGCAACCTCATCATGGATTTGCTCGACCGGGGCGTTCCGCTCCACGCGGTCGGGCTGCAATCGCATCTGCACGCCGAGCTCGAGATCGACACGCACGGGCTCGCCGAATTCGTTACCGAGCTGCGTTCCTGGGGGCTCGATGTGCTCGTCACCGAACTCGACGTCGACGACCAGAAGCTGGCGGGCAGTCCGGCGGAGCGCGACGCCATCGTCGCCAAGCGCGTCGGCGACCTTCTCACCGCAATCTCGGTCAGCGGCCCGGTCCGCTCGATCCTGACCTGGGGACTCTCGGACCGCTACAGCTGGATCAACGGCACGTTTGCCCGCAAGGACAAGCAGCCGAACCGCCCCTTGCCGCTCGACGGCGAGTTCAAGCCTAAGCCGTTCATGGATGTCATCAGCAAGTTCACGAAGGAGGCTTGAAGGCTATCGCATCTTCGGCGTTTCGAACGCGGGCGCATCTCCGACGTGATCGGGAGCCAGGCCCGGACTGCGACGATCGCGCGATGAGAGACGGAACACGTCGCGGATGTCCTCGACCGAGGTTGACGAATAGGACTGGATGCAGAGTGCAACCTGCTCGGGGGAGGCCGCATGCATCATCGCTTCGATGGCCGGGCGGTCGAGGGGCGTGTCATCCCAGTGCGAGACTGCAATGCTGTCTTCAGTGACCCGATGTCTCGCCAGATGGTCCGGCGAATTCGCGACGAAATTCCCGTAAAGCAGATATTCGGAGAATTTCTTCTTCCGGCACAACGCCAGAGCCCAGCTCAAGCCCGTGGCCGACTTGATGGCGCCGACCATCGCACGCACCGTGTCCTTGTCCCAGACCAGCGCGTTGCCGACATAATCGTCGGCCGGGAACGAGCGCTGCTCGATACCGAGAAGCTGATCGACAGTGCGGAGCCAGAGGCCATGCAGCGGATGATCCGCCCCGATCGCGTTGGGCGCGACGAACAGCGGCGTCTTCTCGGCGCCTGCATATTGGCGGACGTCGAATTCGCGGAAGAACAGATTGTCCGAGTCGAGAATGCAGACGCGCTGCTCAGGTGCATTCAGGACGCCGGCGATCTTCAGGATCTGCTGGATATGCCAGCCGTGCACCGGTGAAGACAGCAGCGACAGCCAGATGCGCCGGTTGCCGAACTGCAGCGCCGGCGGCAGCGCGAGCAGCCATTTCGGCAGATAGCGCGAGGCCGGAACGATAACGCGCCTGTCGGAGGCGAACGGCGCGAACAGCGGCACGTCCTCGTCGTTCACAAGCACATAATGCCGCGTGAATCCCGAGAGCCAGGTGTCGATGCTCTCGCTGAGGAGCGAGAAACGTTCGATATCCTTGGCATAGCTGGCAGTCAGCAGTGCAACGGAATGCATGGAGCGCGCTCAAAAATTGCCATCAGGCCGCACTCATAGCGGCAATGGGGAGCGATGGAAACTTGCTATCGCAATCAAGGTAAAATGAAATGAAGAATTAACCATCCGACGGCAGCCCTTGCGCGAGACCGCGAAAGCGCAGCGGTGCCAGGGCTGATGCCCGCTGCCACCAATCGGCGACCCGGTCGTCGAGGGCAGTCACACCGCGCCCCTGGCCGGGGAAGATGCGAATCTGCTGGATCGCCTCGGCCTCGAAACGTTTGGCCTTCCGCGTGATCTTGAGCGCGGCGCCTTCGCGATCCCGCTGGGTCAGCGGCACCAGAAGACGGCCGCGCGGACGCAGCGACCGCAGCCAGAGCGGATGCGGGTGCGGGAAACCGGCATGAACGATGATCACGTCGGCAGGTTCGGCGACGTCCTTGCATCCGTCGCCATGGACGACCGTGACGTTCCCATAGCCGCGCAAATAGTTCCCCGCTCGGGCCGCGAGCCGCTCATCGCATTCGATCGCATGCACGTGGCCCTTTGGGCCGACCATCCTCGACAGCACCGCGGAGAAATAGCCGAGGCCGCAGCCGATCTGGATGACACGCTCCCCCCGCTTGACGTCGAGCACGCCGAGCAAATGCGCCCACAAGCTCGGCAACCCGGTGTCGAGCTTGCGACGGGCGTCGATCGCGACCAGCACATTGTGGTAGAGATGGACCGGATCTGCGTCGGGCGTCAGCCGGTAGCTGCGCGCCGCCTCGTCCTTGATGCGCCAGGGTCCCCGTGGCAGAAAATCCTCGCGCGGAACGGCGGCAAGCGCGTCGAGCAAGCGCTTTGAAGAAATCCGCTCGCGCCTGGCAATCAACCCCACATAGCGCGCACGTGCGGCCTCAAGATCGCTCATGTCACAGATCGGCGCGCTCGCGAGCGGGCGTGTCCGCGCCAAGCTCGTTGAGGAGCTGCATCGCCTGCCTCAGGTCCGGCGTGGAAAAGCCCTCGCTGAATTTGGCCACGATCGGCACAAGCAGGAGACTTGCGTGCTCCCGCTTGCCGGTTTCAAACGACAGGCGCGCAAGGCTGACGGCGGTGCGGAGCTCCCAGGACAGCGCACCCTGCTTGCGTGCGATCTCCAGGGACATCTCAAACAGGTCTTCGGCCTCCCGCATCGAGGCCGGATCGCCGTCCGACAGCGTGATCTCGCCTTGCAGGCGATAGACCTCGGCCAGATAGGAATGATCGCCCGTGCGCCTTGCCGTCGCGAGCGCACCGTCGAGCGCGCGCAAGGCGGCTTCGCGCATTCCCACCTTTGCATAGGCTTCCGCGAGCAGGCAGCGGAACCAGCATCCTGCGAGCCAGGAATCCATCGCCTCGTACTCGTCAAGACCGAAGCGCATCTGGCCGAGGCCCTCGTCGGCCTCGCCGAGCTGAGCCAGCGCCCAGCCGCGCAGGATCGCCGCCTGCTGCTTCCAATGCAGGAAATTGTGCTCGGTGGCAATGATCATCGCGCGGTTGGCATGATCGCGCGTACCCTCGACATCGCGCGAATGCTGACAGAGATAGGCCCCGAACACGAGCGCGAAAGCGAGAGTGAAGGGGTGGCGGATCTTCTCCGCATTTGCGATCGCCTGTTCGCTGTGCTGGCGCGCCGCGTCGGGCCGGCCGAGGAACCACAGGAGGTAACCGAGATAGGACAGCGAAACAACGCCGGGGTCGATACCGTGGCGCTCCATCAGGCCGGAGTGCAAATCGGGGCTGTAGAGGTTGATGCAGCGGTGCAGATGATGCTGGGAGGCACCGAAGCGACCGCGATAGAGCATGGTCATCGCAATGGCGCGATGCGCCTCGATCAGATAGCCGGTCTGCTGCGCCGGCTGCGTCCGCTCGTTCAGCCGCTCGCGTTTGGCGAACTTCAACAGCTCGACACTGAGATCGTGCGCGCGTGTGAGATCGGCGCGGATGAAATGGCACACCCACAGCCCGCGAGTGGCAGCGAAGATCTTTTCGTCGTCGTCGAGTTGATGGCCGAGCTCCAGCGCGCGGGTGTAATTCTCCTCGACTTCCTGCACCGCATAGCCCTTGGCGGCGATCAGCGCATTTCCCAGCGCGATGCGCAGCTCTAGCTCCATCTCGTCTGCGCCCTGCATGCGCGCATTGGCCTGCACGACCGTGAGGCCGCGGTGCAGATGGCCGATCGCCTCCAGATTGGCGCCGCTCTTGGCCGCCTGCTTGCCGGCCTTCAGCCAGAAGCTCGCGGCGCCCTCGCTCTGGCCGGATTCGGTCATGTGATGGGCGAGCAGCTCCGGTTCGCGATCGGTTTTCTCCGGGTACATCTCGACGAGCACCTGGGCGATCCTGGAATGCAGCTTGCGCCGCTCGCTGTGCAGCAGGCTGGCATGCGCGGCGTTCTGGATCATCACGTGCTTGAAGGAGTAGAGCGCGTCCGGCGGATGTCCGCGGCGGACGATCAATCCCGCCTGCTCCAGATGATTGAGTGCCGCCTCGATCTGCTCGGCCGGTGTATTGGCGACGGCGTGCAACGTCTCGTACGAGAACTCGCGGCCGATCGTGGCTCCGATCTGCGCGATCCGCTTGAACGGTCCCATCCGGTCGAGCCGCGCCATCAGCGAGTCGGTCAGGGTTGCCGGGATTGCGAGCTGCCGCCAGGGTCCCGACAATACATAGCGGCCGTGGCGCTCGGTCAGGAGGTTGGATTCAAGGACGGTCTTCGTCAGTTCTTCCAGGAACAGCGGCACGCCATCCGTCTTGACAATGATCTCCTCGACGACCTCCTTGGGCAGCTCTCGCCCGGCGACACGCTCGACCAGAGTCGTGCGAAGCTGCCTGCTCAGGCGATTCAGGACCACGGTGGTGATGTGCGAGTGGGCGTTCCAGCTGGGCTGGAATTCGGAGCGCGCGGTGATGATGACCAGGATTGGCCGGTTCTGCATCCGCTCGACCAGGAGGTCGATCACCTCGCGGGACGTCGGGTCGATCCAGTGCAAATCCTCGAACGCGATCACCAGCGGCATGTCGCGCGCAAGGCCGAGGAAATGGTTGACCAGCGCCACAACGGTCGCATCCTTCTGCTGCTGCGGCGACAGTTCGAGCGGCGGATAGCGGTCTCCAGTCGGTATCGAGAGCAGCGCGGCAAATAGCGGCGTGACCTGCTCGATGTCGCCATGAGCGGCGGCGATCGCGGTCTCGAGGCTCGCCAGCGACAGCGCGGACGTATCCTCCCGATCGAGGCCCAGCGAGAATTTGAGCTGCTCGACGAACGGATGGAACGCCGTGGAGGTGTAGTAAGGCGAGCATTGGAGCGAGACCTGTCCGTGGCGGTCGCCCGATATCCGCTCGAAGATCTCCTGGATGATGCGCGACTTGCCGATGCCGGGCTCGCCGAACTTGACCACGACCTGGCCCTCGCCGTCCTTCGTCTGCTGCCAGCGCGCCATCAACAGCGCGATCTCCTCCTCGCGGTTGACGAGTGGCGTCAGCCGCGTGCCCATGGCCGCGGCAAAGCGCGTCTCCACCCGCGAGGCGCGCACCACGTGCCAGGCCTGTGCTTTCTCGGAGATCCCCTTCAAGTCGTGGACGCCAAGATTGCGGTAGTCGAACTTCCCCTTCAGCAGCGACTGCGTCGAAGCGGAGATCACGACTCCGTTGGGCGGCGCCAGGGCTTGCAGGCGCGCGGCGAGGTTGACGGTTTCTCCCACCGCGGAGTCGCGCTCCTCGGTGCCCTGCCCGACGAGATCTCCGACCACGACGAGGCCGGTCGCGATTCCGATGCGCACGGCCGGTGAATGGCTGGGCGCACCACGCGACTCGACCGCGCGCGCGCTCGACAGCGCCCTCACGATTTCCAGCCCGGCGCGCACCGCACGCTCCGCATCGTCCTCATGGGCGGTTGGATAGCCGAAATAGACCAGGATACCGTCGCCGACGAAGCGCGCGGCAAAGCCCTCGTAGTGCTTGACCACGCGCACACAGGTTTCGCGGAAGCCGGCAATCATGTCGCGGACGTCTTCCGGATCGAACTGCGTGGAAAGCAACGTCGAATCCACCATGTCGCAGAACATGGTGGTGAGCTGGCGCCGTTCGGCACCGACCTCCGCCCGCGCCTGCGGACGCCCCGCTGCGGTGGGCGCCTCCGCCGTTTCCGCCTGAAACAACGCCGCCATCGCCCGCTGCAGCCGCTTGCGATCGCCGAGCGGCAATCCGAGCTCGACCAGATCGGATTCGGTCAGGTCTCCCATGACGTCGAGATCGAGACGATGCTGCGCGAACAGATCGCTGTAGCGGCCGAGGCCGATACCTTCGAGCCAGCGCTTCAGCTCGCCTTCTCCCGTGCCCGGCTCATTCTCCAGCATGGTGATTCTGCCCGACCATCACTCCGTCGAAGGGCTTTAGAGCCCCCTCAACCACAGATATTGGGGCCCAAACTTCACCTCGGACTGGACGCGTTCCCTAACTTCTTGGAAGAATAGCTTAATCGGATCAAAAGGGAATGGCGTTGTCGGACATTGCATCCGGAGCAGATGAGAGATCAGCCGGCACGACGGCCGAAACCAGGATATTCGCGCATATCGGCGGCCTTCTCGAATTCTACGCGCGCAAGACACCTGCTGCGCCCGCACTCCTTGCCCCTGGACGGCCGGCCCTCAGCTATGGCGCACTGGGCGGATCGATCCGGCAATTGGTCGGAGCGTTGCGCGAACTCGGCATCGCCCCGGCAGATCGCGTCGCGGTCGCGCTGCCACGCGGCGCCGACAGTGCGCTGGCGCTGATCGCGGTCGCCTCGGCCTGCGCCTGCGTCCCCGTCAATCCCGATCTGACTTCGGATGAGCTCCAACGCTATTTTAGCGAATTGAAATTGACGGCGCTCGTAACCCGAGCCGACATCAACTCAGCGAGCCGCGACGTCGCCAAGACCCTCGATATCGCGGTGATCGATTTCGCGCCGGGGCCGGTCGACGATCTCGGCGGTTGTGCGTTCGTCGCCCCGGCGATCGGACCGGCAAAACCCAGCCGGGCCGCGCGCGGCGACGACGACGCCTTCATCCTGTTGACGTCAGGCACGGCGGCGCGGCCGAAAATGGTGCCGCTGACGCACCACAATGTCTGCCTGTCCGCTTACAATGCCGGCCACGTGCTGTCGCTCACGTCGCACGATCGCCTGCTCAACGTCCTCCCGCTGTTTCATGCCCATGGCCTGATCTCGGGTCTTCTCACGGCGCTGGCAGCCGGCTCCAGCGTGATCTGCACCGACGGGTTCGACGCCTCGTCCTTCTTCGGCTGGATGCGGGAGCTGCAACCGACCTGGTACACGGCGGTGCCGGCCATTCATCGCGCCCTGCTGACGGCGGCGGAAGCAGACCCGGACCGCGCCCGTTCGTCGTCGCTGCGCGTGATCCGCTCGGCCTCGGCCTCGCTCGCGCCTGCGCTTCTTCGAGGATTGGAGGCGACGTTCGGCGTTCCCGTGCTCGAGACCTACGGGATGACGGAAGCGGCCTCGCAGGTCGCAGCCAATCCGTTCGAGCTGCGCAAGGCCGGATCGGTCGGCCGCGCCGCGGGCCCCGAGATCGCGATCATGGACCAGGCCGGCCGCACGCTCGCAAGCGGCGCCCATGGCGAGATCATGTTGCGCGGGCCGAACATGAGCCGCGGCTACTACAATGACGATGCGGCGACGCAGGCGGCGTTCCGCAACGGCTGGTTTCGGACCGGTGACCTCGGCTATCTCGATGACGACGGCTATCTCTTCATCGTCGGCCGAATCAAGGACGTCATCAACCGCGGCGGACAGAAGATCTCGCCCCTGGAGGTGGAAGAGGTCCTGCTCAGCCATCCGGCGGTGCTGGAGGCCGGCGTGTTCGCCGTCCCGCACGAAAAGCTCGGCGAGAACGTCGCCGCCGTCGTTGTGCTGCGGCCGAATGCCGAGGTGACTTCCGACCAATTGCGCCAGTTCGCCCGAAAGCGGCTTGCAGCCTACAAGGTACCGAGCCTGATCCGCAGCGTGGCAGCGCTGCCGAAAGGCGCCAGCGGCAAGGTGAAGCGCAACGCGCTGGCCGAGCTGATCGCAACAGCGCACAGCCGTGACAAGACACGGCTGCCGCGAAATGCGATGGAGACCGAGCTCGCCGAGATCTGGGCTGGTCTGCTGGAGCTGCCGCAGGTCGGCGCCGACCAGGACGTGTTCGCGCTCGGTGCGGACTCCCTCGCGGTGACACAGATGCGCTCGCGCCTGCGCGAACGCTACAACGCCGATTTCTCTTTCGAGGACATCTTCGATTGCCCAACCGTCAGCTCGCTTGCGGCCCGGATCGACACCGCCGCAAACCGGCGCGAGACAGCGCTGCCGGCCTGGCAACGAGCCGCAGAGGCAGACGCACCGATGTCGTTCCAGCAGCAGCGGATGTACCTCCTTTCGCGGCTCGATCCGACGCGCTACAATTACAACGTCGTCGAAGTCGCGCTCCTGAAGGGCCCGGTCGACGTCGCCGCTTTGTCCGCAAGCCTCACCGCCATCTGCAAGTGCCACGAGGCGCTGCGAACCGTCTTCATCGAACGCCAGGGCGAGCCGGCCCAGCTCGTGCTGGCGTCGCCGCCGCGGTTCGAGCGCATCAAGCTCAGGCCCTGCCCGGCGCAGAAGCGGGCCGCTGTTATCAGGCGCGAGGCGCTCAAGCTGGCGCAGTATCCGTTCGACCTCGCTCGCGAGCCGCTGCTGAAGCTGACATTGCTATCGTTCGACAGAACCAACCACGCTCTGGTCGTCAACGTCCATCATCTCGTCACGGACGGCTGGTCGCAGCGCCTGTTCTGGGAGGAGCTCGCCGTCCATTATGCCGCTTCGCGCAAGAAGGACCGGGCCGCACTGCCTGCGCCCGCCTTCCAGTATCGCGACTTCGCACTCTGGCAGCAGGGCTGGGCGCAGGCGTCGGCGGCCAGGGAGCAGCTCGATTATTGGCGGACACAGCTCGACGGTGTCACCACGCTGCCGCTGCGAACCGACAGGCCGAGGCCGGAAGTCTGGAGCGGTCACGGGGCGCGGCACTATCTCGAACTCTCCAAGAACCTGTCGGGCGAGCTGCGCGCGCTGAGCCAGGACCACGGCGTCACACCGTTCATGACGCTGCTCGCGGCCTTCCAGTGCCTGCTGTTCCGCCACACCGGGCATGAGGACGTCGCTACGGGATCGCTGATCGCCAATCGCAACCAGATCGAGAGCGAGCGCCTGATTGGGCTGTTCGCCAACACGCTGATCCTGCGCAATCATTTCGGTGGCGATCCCGGCTTCAGCGAGATGTTGCGGCGGGTGCGGCAGGTGACCTTGGACGCCTACCGCAACCAGGACCTCCCGATCGAGGAGGTGCTGCGCGCACTGCAGATCGCGCGCCGCAGCGACGGCAATCCGTTGTTCCGGATCATGTTCATCCTCCAGAACGCCTCGATCGAGGCGGCCCGCTTTCCCGGCCTTTCGACGCGGCGGCTGGAAGTCGATCCCAAGGTGGCGCGCTTCGACATCACGCTGGAACTGGTCGAGGCCGATGGTCGCTTCACCGGCTTCTTCGAATACGCCACCGATCTCTTCGACGCTGCGACCATCGAAGACATGGCCGGCCAGTTCAAGACGCTGCTCAAGGCCGTCATCGCCGATCCGGAGCAGCGCATCTCGCGCCTGCCGCTCCTCACCGGGACGGAACGCCAGCAGCTGCTGGCACAAGGTCGGGGCCTGCCGGCCAATTTCACCGCGCGCGGCAATTTCATCGAACGCTTCGACCGGCAGATGAAGAAGACACCGGACGCCATTGCGGTGTCGGACGGCCGTACGTCGCTGAGCTATCGCGAGCTGGCGCGTCGCAGCCAGGCGGCCGCACGCTGGCTCAGCCGCGAGGGGATCGGCGCCGAGAGCGTGGTAGCCCTGCTTGCGGAGCGCGGGGCCGACCTGCTCGCCGCGATGATGGCAGTGCAGCGCGTCGGCGCGGCCTTCGTCAATCTCGATCCCGACCAGCCGACCGCCCGGCTCACGACCATCCTCGGATCGAGCTGCGCCCGCATCCTGCTGACCGGACGGCCTCAGTCCGCCTTGGCCAAGGCCCTGCTCGCGCCGCTGGTCGAGCGCATCGAAGTGGCCGAGCTCGAAGACGTGATTGCCCCGGCGGCGACCAGGCCGGCTCGCGCCGCGCAGCGCGACGCCTCGAGCCTCGCCTATCTCGTCTATACGTCCGGCTCGTCCGGCGCGCCGAAGGGCGTCATGATCGAGCAGCGCGGCCTGTCGAACCATCTGGCTTCGCTCATTTCCGAACTCGACCTTTCCGCCAGGGACGTGATCGCGCAGACCGCGCCGCAGAGCTTCGTCATCTCGGTCTGGCAGTTCCTTGCCGGACCGATGGTCGGCGCGCGCGTGCATGTCTGCGCCAATGCGATCGTGCGAGACCCGATCCTGCTGGCACGGGAGATCGCGCGCGAGGACATCACGGTGCTCGAGATCGTGCCTTCGCTGCTGCGCGTCATTCTGGATCGCATGGACGAGACGCCTGTGCTGCGCGCCTTCTCAAAGTTGCGGCTGCTGATCTCGACCGGAGAGCCGCTGTCCGTCGACCTCTGCCGTGCCTGGTTCGCCCGCTGTCCTGAAGTGCCGCTGATCAACGCCTATGGCGCGTCGGAATGCTCGGACGACGTCTCCCTGCATCGCCTGACCAAGGCGCCGGCGATCGCGATCGGCACCGTTCCGGTCGGCGCGCCGCTGCCGAACACCCAGCTCTACGTGCTCGACGCAAACCTTCAGCCGCAGCCCGTCGGAGTGACCGGCGAGCTCTGCATCGGCGGTGCCGGCGTCGGTCGCGGCTATGTCAACGACCCCGCGCAGACGCGGCAACGCTTTCTGCCCGATCCATTCTCACGCCAGGCGGGCCGGCTCTACCGGACCGGCGATCTGGCCAGACGCCGCTCCGACGGCACGATCGAATGCCTCGGCCGGGCCGACCATCAGGTCAAGATCCGCGGCCATCGTATCGAGCTCAAGGAGATCGAGAATGCGCTTGCCGAACATCCAAACGTGCGTACCGGCATCGTCGAGCCGCGCCGGGAGGCGAGCGGCGACATCAAGCTGATCGCCCATATCGTCGCAGAGCCCCACAGCCGGAGCAGCGCCAGCGAGCTGCGCGGATTCCTGAAGGGCAGGCTGTCGGACCATGCCATCCCGTCCGCGTTTCTGTTCCTCGAGCGGATGCCGCTCAATGCCCACGGCAAGATCGACCGCTCCGCGCTGCTGGCGCCTCCCCACGAGCCATCCGCAGCTGATGCTGCCGTACCGGCCCGGCGCTTCACGGAAAAGGTGCTCTCTGACATCTGGATCGACCTGCTGAAGGTCGAGCGGGTCGGTGTGACCGACAATTTCTTCGACCTCGGCGGCCATTCGCTGCTGGCGGGACAGGCGATGGCGCGCATTGCCCGCGCGCTCGGCGTGTCGCTGCCGCTCAAGACCATCTTCGAGGCATCGACCATCGAACAGCTCGCCCGGCAGGTCGACGAAGCCGTGGCGGCGAAGCCGCACGAGCCTGCCGCAACCCTGCCGCGATCGGCTGCGGGCGGACTTCCTGCGCTTGCCATCGCGCAGGACCAGATGCTGCGGATCGAGCGAAATCTGCCGGGGCTGCCGCTCTTCAACCTGCCCTTCGCCTTCCGTCTGCAGGGCCCGCTCGATTCGGCCGCGCTCGCAAAGGCGATCGATGATGTCGTACGCCGGCACGAATCGCTGCGGACCGCGTTCGCCTGGAACGGCGGTGAGCCCGAAAGCCGCATCGTCGCGCCTCGCACCCTCGGCCATGTCATGACCGTGGAGACGATCGGTGACGGCCGTCCGCACACCAACAAGCGGCGCAAGGCGCTCGAACTCAGGAAGATCGATCTCCTGATCAAGCAGGAGACCTATACCCCGATCGACGCCGCGCGCGCGCCACTACTGCGCGCCCGGTTGTTGCGGCTGCACGACGAGGACCACGTGCTGCTTCTGACGCTTCATCATGCCATCGTCGATGGCTGGTCGATCGGCGTGCTGTTCGAGGAATTGTCGAGCCGCTATGCGGCGCTGGCCGGATATTCGTCGGTGCCGCTGCCGAAGCCGCCCCCGGCCTTTTCGGAGGTCGCGCGCTGGCAGCGCTGGTGGTGCGGCACCGATGCTGCGCGCCGTCAGGCTGTCGATTGGACGGAAAATCTGCGAGGAGCGGGCCCCGTCTTCGAGGGCGAATCCACCCCGGGCGCGTCCACCGGTCACCATCCAGTCAGCCTCGACCGCGAACTGATCGGCCGGATCTCGGCGCTGGGAGCCCAGCATAATGGCACGCTGTTCATGTGCCTGCTCACCGGTCTGAAGGCCCTGCTGCTGGCCCGGACCGGCCGCACCGATATCGTGGTCGCGATCGCCATGGCCAATCGTGCCCAGCCGGACACCGACCGAATCGTCGGACCGTTCGAGAACACCGTGCTCATCCGCACGACGGTCACACCGGAGCTGTCGTTCGCGCAGGCCTTGGCGCGGGTGCGCCAAGGCGTGCTCGACGCGCATGCGCGACAGGAACTGCCGTTCAACGTCCTGGCCGACCATCTGGAGCAGGAGGGGTTAGATCCCGCCTCGCTGCTCCAGGTGTATTTCACGCTGCAGAATCCGTTGCGTCAGCCGCTCGATCTCCCGGATCTCGCGACAGCGTCGATCGGCGACATCGCGCGTGAAGGCCAGCCGGTGCTGCCGATCGACCAGAGCTGGCTGTCGCTGATGCTCAAGGAGCGTCCGACCGGAGTCACCGGCACATGCAATTACAAGCGCGAATTGCTCGAGGGCCGAATGGTCGGCGAGTGGATGGAGAATCTCGTCGCGCTGCTGACTGCAGCCGTCGCCCAGCCCGACGCACCGCTCAGCCGGTTACTCGCGAGCAAGGCAGCCTGAGCGACAACATCGCCATCGAGCGCGGATTCACGCGTCAATGCTGTGAATGATCAAGTTGCTGCTTGATTATTTGCCGTCACCGCGCAAGATTATTCTCGCGTTTTGATTGGGACGATTATTTTCGATCGGGGGAGTGTTATGGGTTTCATCAAATTTACCAAGGGCACCGCGCTAAGCGATAAGGATCGCAAGGCCCTGCAAAAGTTGCTGACCCAAGAGAAGAAGAAGCTCCAGTCCGCGTTGAAGGACGTCGACGCGAGCCTGTCGTTGCTGGCCGGATCGAAGAAGGCCAAGAAGAAGAAGAAGAAATAAAGTTCTCGGCCGGGACGCCGCACGAAGCTCAAGACATTGATCTTCGAGCTTCAGCTTTCGGATTTGGGCCGCTCGCTTGTCGAGTTGGGGTCTCGCACAAGCTTGCGCCTGTAAACCGGCCTGCAAATCGACAAGAATTCGCCCGGGTGGATCGTTGGGAAGGGTCCTCTTGGTTGATTCCTGCTTAGCTGACGCTTCCGTCGGGACCGAGGATTTGGCCTCGCCTGACTCTGACGCCATGGGCCCATTATGGCAGACGACAGAATCGAACTCTTTGTCGGGCTGATCGAGACCATTGACGCGCCGGGCGCGGTCGAGGCGTGTCGACGCCTGCTCTCGACCGACGAACGGGGCCGAGCCGATCGCTTCAAGTTCGAGCGGCATCGACGGCAGTACATTTTCGCACATGCCATGTTGCGTCTGGCGCTGTCGCAGGTCGCCACCAACGTCGCGCCCTCCGACTGGGCGTTTGGCGCAGGCCGCTATGGGCGGCCGTTTGTCGCAGCGCCCGTGACCTCGACCGCGCTGCATTTCAGCCTGTCGCATGCCGACGGCTGCGTCGCCTGCGTGGTGTCGCGGCATGAGGCCGTCGGCGTCGACGTGGAAACCGTGTCGCGGCGCGTCGCGCCGCTGTCCACCGCGCTGCGCTTCTTTGCGCCGGAAGAGGTCGAAGCGCTGCGCGGACTGCCGGAACCCGCCGCCATCGACCGCTTCTTCGACTTTTGGACGCTCAAGGAGGCCTATCTGAAGGCGCGGGGTTTCGGACTCAATCTGCCGCTCGACGCCTTCGCGATGCAGGTCTCGCGCGAGGCCATCGAGATCAGCTTCAAGCCCGACATCGCCGACGATCCGGACGGCTGGCACTTCTCGCTGTGTTCGCCATCGCCGTCGCATCGCCTCGCGATCGCCGACGGCTCCCGTGCGGACGGAGGCCTTCCGATCAGCCGCAATGCCTGGCCGCTCCGGGAAGCGGCTGAATGACGCCGCGGCGGCTGCGTATCTTTCCCGCGATTTCACGCAACCGCAACCCCAAGACCTATGTCGGCGAGCTGATGCGGGTCGCGCAGTTCGCCGACCGCAACGGGTTCGAAGGCATCCTGCTGTTCGAAGGCAACGATGTGTTCGTCGAGCCATGGGCGATGGCCCAGCACATCCTGGCAGAGACGACGCGATCTTCGCCGCTGATCGCCGTCAATCCCGTCTACATGCATCCCTTCACGGCGGCCAAATTCGTCTCGTCCTTCGCTCAGCTGCACGGCCGCAAGGTCTACCTCAACATGATCACGGGGACCGCGATCAGCGATTTGCACGGACTGGGCGACGACCAGTCGCATGCCGATCGTTACGTTCGGCTCGGTGAATTCGTCGTGCTGATGCGTCAGTTGCTGGAAAGTCCGCGGCCGCTGAATTTCGACGGACGGTTCTATCGCGCCAGCAATCTGCAACTTCGCCCGCGCCTGCCTGCGGAGCTGATGCCGGAATTCTTGATCGCCGGCCAATCCGAGGCGGCCCAGCGCGTCGCGAAGGAGACCGGCTGCATCAAGATGCAGATGCTGCCGCCCGATCTCGATCACGGGCTGGACGTATTGGGCCTGAACTTTGGAATTCTTGCACGCGAGAGACGCGACGACGCTCGGCAGGCTGCAAAAGCACGCTTCCGCGACAATCCCGACGATCGCGAGCTGCTCGCGCTCACCGTGGAGAACAGCGACTCCGTGTGGAAGCGGCGGCTCTATGAGGGACAGAGCGGCGAGCTTGCCGACAATGGCTATTGGCTGCTGCCGTTCCTGAACTTCCAGGCGGACTGCCCTTATCTGGTCGGCAGCTACGAGGAGATCGGCGCCAAGCTGAAGACGTTTGCGGCGGGGGGCCTGACAACGATCATGCTCGACATGGTCGCCGACGAGACCGAGATGCAGCACGTCTGCAGGGCGCTCGCCGCGAGCGGGATGTTCTAGATACTTGCGGGCGCTGCTCTCTCGTCGCTTTGGCCGGGAGAAACGACCGAGAGCTCACCTTGCCTCTTCGAATCCCGCCAGCACCGAGGTCAGGTTGGCGCCAAGGATATCAGAGAGATAACCGCCCTCCTGCACGAGCACGGTCGGCAGGCCCATCTTCGCGATGGCCTGGCCGATGCGGCGGAAGCCGGGCGTGGTGACGGCCAGTCCCTTCAGCGGGTCGTGCTCGGAGGCGTCGAGACCGAGCGCGACGACGAGTGCGCCCGGCGCAAACGACTCGATCGCCTTGCGCGCGAGGTCCAGCGCCTGCATGTAGCCGTCATCGCCGGTACCGATGGCCAGGGGAATGTTGAGATTGGTGCCGAGGCCGGGTCCTTCCCCGCGCTCATGCGCATAGCCCCACACGTAGGGATAGTACGCGACGGGGTCGGCATGGATCGAGATCGTATAAACGTCGGGCCGGGCGTAAAAAATGCCTTGCGTGCCGTTGCCGTGATGAACATCGACGTCCAGAATGACGACGCGCTCGTGCTTCTGGCGCAGATGCGCCGCCGCGATCGCGCTGTTGTTGAGGAAGCAGAAGCCGCCGGCCATGTCGCGATAGGCGTGATGGCCCGGCGGACGGCAGAGCGCGTAGGTCGCATCCTCGCCGTCCATCACCATCTGCGCGGCGGTGACCGCAACGTCGGCCGCGGCGCAAACGGCCGCCCAGGTGCCCGGACCGATCGGCGCTGCGGTGTCGGCCGTATGCCAACCGAGCTTGCCGACGATGTGTGTGGGATAGGTCGCGGCATGACGCACGGGATGGATGTTGCCGATCATCTCCGGGCCGGAATCGCCGAGCGCAGTCCAGGCCTCCCAGGCCTCGCTCAGGAACGACAGATATTCCGGACTGTGGATGCGCGCGCGCGGGCCCTGCCCGAACGTCGTCGGCTCGATCAGTTGATGCTTGCCGTCCTTCAATCCCTTGAGCAGGCGATCGGCGCGCTCGGGCTGCTCGGTGGTGCGCTTGACCACGCCGCGAACCAGGAAGAATTGCGGATCGTGGCTGCGATGCAGTTCGGTATAGACGGCTTTCACTCAAACACTCCGTGGTCGCAGGTTCTGACGTGCCACGAAAGTCTTGATCTCCGCGGCCGCGAGATGCAAGCAAGAAGAATGCCGCACCCGTCGCGCGGCTCTGCGCCGGATGCAGATCGTACTCTAGCAACGCCCACGCTGGAGACAGTGCTCGCGGCCGGGCTGGTCGGTGCGGAAAGCCTCGATGAAGCCGCCTTGGCGCTGGGTGACGAAGACGGTCTTGCCGTCGCTCCCCCCGAAGGCCAGGTTGGTCGGCTCCTTGGCCTTCAGCGCGATCTCGCGCTCGACCATGCCGTTCGGCTTCATCAGCGCGATCACGCCCTTGAGAATGCGCGCCACATAGAGGCGTCCGGTGGCGTCGGTGCGCAGGCCGTCGATGGTGTCCGGCTGGAACGATTTGACGAGCTTGGCGTCGACGAGCTCGTTGCCCCGGATTCCATAGGACCAGATCTGGCCGCTGCTGGATTCGCCGACATAGAGCGTCTTGCCGTCCGGGCTGAGATCGATCCCGTTGGTGGTGCCCATCGCGCGCGGCGCCGACATCACCTGCCCCTGCACGGTACCGTCGGCGGCCTTCGCGATGCGCCAGATGTGGCCCTCCCCGCCCTTCCAGTTCGGATCGCTCGCATAGATCGTCCCGTCCCGCGCGATGGTGATGTCGTTGGGCTGGTTCATCTGGTCGGAGTGAAACCAGGCGACAGGCTCGGTCGCGCCCTTCGGGATCGTGAAGACGCTGTGCTTCTTGTAGTCGGCGATGAACATGTTGCCGTTCCGGTCGAAGCGGATGGCGTTGCCGACGCTGCCTTCGGGAAGCACCGTGAACAGGTGCGATGCCGTGCCGCCGGGCGGCAATCGCCCGATGGTGCCGGGCTTGCCGAAATTGACCACGAAGAGATTGCCGTCGAGGTCGGCAGCAGGCCCTTCGATGCCGAACGTATATTCGCCCGCTTGCGTCACCTGTACGCTCTCGAACAGCTTGGTCTCGGCAGCGGCCGGCAGGGTCGCGACGAGCAAAATGCTACTGCACAGGCACCAGAAAGTCCTGCCGGATGTAATAGCCATCGTCGTCGGTGCACTCGCCGTTCAGATAAGGATCGGCCGGCCGGAAGAATCGGCTGAAGCCGGGTTTGTCTACAGCGCTCCTTTGTGTCACGACCACGACCTTGGCGGCCGGTATTTCGCCGCATTCCCGGTTGGTCCGGCCAAAGAACTTGCGCTGCGGCGGCCCGGGCTTGATCCGCATGCGCGTGCCCGGGACCATCTTCGCAACAAGCAGGTCCGCAGTGTCCAGCAGCTGTGTGTAGCCCGGCTCGGTCTTCGGCAAGCTTTCGCCGCCCGGCGGCATCAGCTTCTCGGCCCCGCGCCCGCGCAGCCGCGTGCGCAGCTTGCCGGCATCGGGATCGCCCGGGTAGATCCAACCGTCTTGCGACAGCATGAAACGGAGCACGGCTGCGTCCTTGTCTGCCTCCGATTGACCCGGCTTGAGGCCGAAACCCGAGTGGCAGCCCACGCAATGCCTCTCGACCAGGCCCTTGCGCAGCGTCGTCAGCCGGACGCCATTCTGCGCATCTCTCGCCACGAAGGCCGCGAGCTGATCGATCATCGCCTGGCTGCGGATCTCGCAGGGCAGCGGCACCGGCACGTCGCCCGCGGCGCGATCGATGCGGATCACGGTCCGGTTCTTGTCCTCGACCAGCCAGATCGCACCGTCCTCCGCAACGGTCATGCCCACGGGCGCACCTTGCGGCCGCGCACCGTTGACGCGGTGCCAACCGGAAATCAGCTCCTCGAACGGCGCGGCCGCGACTTCGCCGCCGTCGGTCTGGAAGCTGCGGGTCGGATCCGCCGCGCAGCTCACGTGATAGCGCACCGGTGCTGGCTTCGGCTTGGGGAAGCCGCGATCGTCGACTTCATAGATGAGGATGCGGCTGCCGGTCGGACGATAGCCGTGCAGACCGACCAGCAGCTTGCCTTCCAACTCCGGGAACTTCGTGCCGCGATAATACAGCATCGCGAGCGGCGCGCCGTGCGGCGGCATCAGCGAGTGCGGCGGCTTATAGAGCGCGTTGTCCGTGCAGAGCGCCTTGTACGGCCCCGATTGCAGCACGCGCCTGAATTCCGGACTCGGCGTCGACAGATCGTAGCAGTAGGGCCAGCCATAGTGCCTGCCCTGCTCGATCGCGTTGATCTCCTCGTTCGGTTTGAAGATGTCGGGCAGATCTCGGCCGTTTTCGCCTTGCAGGAAGGCGTAGCCCGCATCAGGGAAGTTCGGATGCATCGCCAGCGCCATCGAATTGCGCAGGCCGCGCGCGTAGACGGTGTGCTGCGGGTCTGGATCGCCGGGCCTCAGCGCCGGAAAGACACCGCTTGCGGGCGGCGTGAACAGCCAGATTGCGGCCAGCGCTGCGGCGCCTTCGGCCGCGGCGCAGGGCTTTGCGGCCGGCGCACGCGTCATGCAATCGTCGCTGTGCGAGCCGACATTGACGAACAGCCGCCCGTGCTTGTCGAATACAAACTGCTTGAGCGGGTGCGCGCTCTCGTCGATCCTGGTGCCATCGGGCAGCGTGATGCGGCGGCCCGGCATGTGACGGATGATGATCTCGACCGTGCTGCGCGGGCTGTCGGCGAGCGGATCGAACCGGAAGATCGTCTCGGCGGTGGAGGCATACAGCTTCCTGTCCGGACCGATGACGAGACCGAAGGGATATTCCAACCCCGTCAGCAGCTCCTTGAAGCGTTGCCGCTGGGGCGCATGCGGATCAAGGAGCAGCAGCCGTCCGTCGCTGTGCCCCCAGCCACCCATGTCGGCCACAACGAACAGGTCACGGCCGGGCACCTGGATGATGGAGCGTGGAAATTTCAGGCGATCCTCGTCGCTGGCGACGAGGCCGGCGCAATATCCTGACTTCATGTCGATCTGCAGTCGTGGGAAAGCGAGATCCGCGCTGCCGCAGGTCTCCGAGCCGACGGCGTAGCCGCTTTTCCTCACCGGCTCGGAGGAAGCTGCCGTGGCAGGGCCGATCAAGACCCCAATGCCAACAGCTGCAAACAGGCACAGACGTCGGCATCCACGCCCGAACGTGAGGTGATTCACGGCAGCCCCCGAATTCGCGGCGAGATTTGTTCCATGCCGCCTCGGCGCCGTCCAGTTCATCATCACCCGCCTGTGATGAAACCTGTCGCGACCCTGGTGCCGACCAATACCCGTAAATTCCCTTACCGGGTTCGACCCGAATGTTTCGCGAAGGTCTCGGGTGGTATCGCTTTGCCGTCCGGGTTGCTCCCTCCAGGAGGCGTATATGGTCCAGGTCTATTTCCACTGCTCAAACACCGAGGGCATGCTGATCGACCATAACGGCGCCGCCGTCGCCAATCTGGCCGAAGCGCGGGATCGCGCCGCCCAGATCATGAACTCGATGATCCTGACGCCCGGTGCCGAAGACTGGCGCGAGTGGGTGATTCACGTCAGCGACGACGACGGCGAGGAGATCTTCGATCTCCCCTTCACCGCCATGCTCGGCAAGCCGCATTGAGGTGATGCCATGTTGCTCGCTTCAGTCAGCCTGCTGCGCCAGCCCCTGAGCTTCGTCGCCACCAAATGGCAGACGCTGATCCGCGTTGCAGGCAACCCCTACCGCCCCGAGCTGCACTACATGCGCGGACCTGGCCCGAAATGGCGCGCCAAGTATCAGGCCAGCCGGCTGAACCGCTCGCTCTGAGCACGCGCTATTGGAAGCCTCACCAATCTTCATCGTCATGGCCGGGCTTGTCCCGGCCATCCACGTTTTTAAGTGCGGATAGACGTGGATGCCCGGGTCAAGCCGGGGCGAAAAGAGACTGGGAGCAAGTGCTCCACCTCACTTGCCCGTAAACCTTGCCTTGCGCTTCTCGATGAAGGCATTGCGGCCTTCGATGGCATCCGCGCTCTTGCGGATCGTGGCCTGAAGCTCGATCTCGCGGCGAAACTGCGCCTCGTAGGTCGCATGCTCGCTCTCCTCGATCAGCGCGCGCGTCGCAACCAAGGCGCGTGTCGGACCCTCGGCGAGGCGGCGCGCCAGACCAAGCGCCTCCTCCATCAGCTTCGCGTCGTCAACGACCTGCCGCACCAGGCCGATCTCCTGGGCGCGCGCTGCCGTCAGGGGCTCGTTCAGCAGCATCAGCTCGAGCGCGCGCTGTCGGCCGACCAGCCGCGGCAGCAGCCAGGTCGAGCCGAGATCGGGCACCAGCGCGATGCGACTGAACACCTGGATGAAGCTCGCCGACCGCGCCGCGACGATGATGTCACCGGCCATCGCCAGACTGAAGCCACCGCCGGCCGCGACCCCGTTCACGGCAACAACCACGGGGACGCGGCACTCGCGCAAGGCCTTGAACGCCGGCCAGTAGAAGCGCATCACGCCGGCCGCGATGTCCTCCCCGAGCGCCTCCGACGCCTTCAGGTTCTGGCCCGAGCAGAAGCCGCGTCCCTCTCCGGTCAGGATGAGGGCGCGAACGTCCGGATCTTTCGTCATGTCGGCGACGGCGACGGCGAGCGCGCCGAGCAGGTCCGGGGTCATCGCGTTCAGGCTTGCCGGCTCGTCGAGGGTCAAGATTCCAACCGCACCATCCCGCGCCTGCTTCACACCAGCCATGTCGCTTCTCCCTTTTGATGTTCTCATTGGCTGCAATGTGCCATTGTCCGCCCGCTCCGCCAATCGCGGAGCCTCGATTTCAACACAGCGAAGCCGCGACAGACATCAAGACGACATCATGCCTCATCAGTTCAGCCTCAACCAAACCATCCGCAAGCCCGCCGTCTCATCGAAAGGCGGCATCGTCGCCTCACAATCGCGGCGAGCGGCCGAAGTGGGGGCAGAGGTGCTGGCAGCGGGCGGCGACTGCGTGGACGCGATCGTGGCGACCACGATGGCGCTGAATGTGCTGGAGCCCTGGAACAGCGGCATCGGCGGCGGCGGTGCAATGGTGCTCTACCGCGCCAAGGAAAATCGCTATGAGGTGATCGACTACGGCATGTCCGCGCCGCAGAGCCTGCGCGCTGCCGACTATCCGCTCAGTGGCGAAGGCGCGGCCTCCGATCTCTTCCCGTGGCCGCGGGTGAAGGACGATCGCAACATCCACGGGCCCGGTTCGATCGCGGTGCCCGGCGTTGTCGCCGGTATGGAAGAGGCGCATCGCCGCTACGCCAAAATGCCGTGGAAGGATCTGGTCGCGCCGGCAGCTCGGCTCGCCGGCGAAGGTCTGCTGGTCGATTGGTGGACGACGGTGACGATCTCGGGCTCGGCCGCCGATCTCAGGCGCTATCCCGCGAGCGCCGCGGCGTTCCTGAAGGACGGGCTGCCACCGACTGCACCATGGGGGATCAAGGCCGAGACGCGCTTGCCGCAGGACACGCTGAAAGCAACGCTGTCTCATCTCGCCGAGGCCGGACCGCGCGACTTCTACCAGGGTGACCTCGCCAGGAGCATCGCCTCCGACATCAAGGCTGATGGCGGTTCGCTGTCGGTGGAGGACCTCGCCGCCTTCCGCGCGCATTTGCGCGAGCCGCTGGCGATCCCGTATCGCGGCGGCAAGGTGTATGCGACGCCGGAGCTCACGGCTGGCCCCACCATGGCGCACGCACTGCGCCTGTTGCAGCAGAATCTGCAGCCGGGAAGCGCACCGGACGCGGCCGCCTATGTCGAATATGCACTCGCCCTGCAAACGGCCTTCCGCGAGCGGCTCAAGGACATGGGCGATGCCGACGGCAAGCGCTCGCTCGGCGCCGAATATCTGGCGCCCGCCTGCACCACGCATTTCTCCGTGGTCGACCGCCAGGGCAATCTCGCTGCGGTGACGCAGACACTGCTCTCGTCGTTCGGCTCGCGATATGTGACGCCGCACACCGGCATCGCCATGAACAACGGCATCATGTGGTTCGACCCGACGCCGGGCACCACCAATTCGCTCGCGCCGGGCAAGCGCTGTCTCTGCAACTACACGCCCGTCATCGCCGAGACCGGGAACGGCAAGAGGCTCGCAATTGGCGCCTCCGGCGGCCGCCGCATCCTTCCATCGGTGATGCAGCTCGTCTCCTTTGCGATGGATTTCGGCATGGACCTCGATACCGCCATTCATCAGCCGCGCATTGACGCCAGCGAGGGCGCTATCGTGATCGGCGACGCGCGCCTACCAGAGGAAACGCGGAACGCGCTGAGCGCGCGCTTCGACTACGAAGAAAGCCGCGTGCAAACCCTGCCGCAGAAGTTCGCCTGTCCCAGCGTGGTGATGCGCGAGGGCGACGTCAATTCCGGCGCGGTCGAGATCTTCCAGCCTTGGGCCGACGCGGTGTTGGAAGGCTGAGTGCACATGCCAGAGAATGCGAGTGCGCGTTGAGCCAACGCGCCACTACGCACGCGAGGATCATGCAAGGCGTCGCCTGCGAACGGGCGGCGCCTTTCTCATAGACCGAACCGATCTCGCACCCGACCCGCGATCACGGCGGTCGTCACCCCGACCGGCCAGAACGCATGCATCGGGATCGGCTTGATGCCTGTGATCGGCATGTCGATCTCGGCCTTGGCGCCTCCGATCAGGCGGCGGGCGAGCTGCGCGCCCATCGCGGTCGAAAGCGCGACGCCGCGGCCGTTGCAGCCCAGCGAGATCAGGATGCTTTCCGCAGGCTCATGCACATGCGGATAATGATCTGCGGTGATGGCAAGCCGGCTATTCCAGCCGTGCGTCCAGGCAACGCCCTTGAGCTGCGGCCATAGCCGCTCGGCATAGCGGATGAGGTACGCGACGTCGTAGGGCGACTTGATCCAGCGCATCGGGCCACGCCCGCCCATCAGCAGACGGTTCTGCTGATCGATGCGGTAATAGACGGTGATGTGGCCGCTCTCATAGAGAACCGGCCGCGTCGGCATGATCGAACGGGCGACTGCGTCGGAGAGCGGCGCGGTGGCGGCGATCGAGGAGAACACCGGCACGATGGTGCGGCGGAGCGCGGGCCAGAGATCGTCGGTGAAGCCGTTGGTGGCGAGCAGCACCTTGTCGGCGTGCACCACTGCGCGCGGCGTCTCGATGCGCCAGCGCGCGCCGTCGCGGCGCAGTGACAATGCCGGCGTTTCGCCATGCACCTTCGCGCCGGCGGAGATCGCCGCGCGCGCAAGGCCGCGGGCGTAGCTGAGGGGATGCAGATCGCCGCCGCGGGTATCGAGCATGGCGCCGATATAGCGGTCGGTGCCCGTCATGTCGCGGAGCTGCTCGCGGTTCAGGTAACTCACCGGCATGCCGCGGCGGATGCATTGCTGCGCGGTCTTTTCGATCGCGGCGGCGCTGGCTTCATTGTAGGCCGCGCGCAGCGTGCCGTTCTGGCGTGCCTCGCACGGGATCTGATAGCGGCGGATCAGATCGTGCGTGAAGTTGGTGGTGCCGTAGGAGAAGTCGATCATCCGGCGGCCGAGGTCGGCGCCGAAGTCGGCTTCGATCTGATCAGGATCGTGCTTCAATCCGGGATTGGTATGGCCGCCATTGTTGCCCGACGCGCCCCAGCCCGGCTCCTGCGCCTCCAGCACCAGCGCCTCGACGCCCTGCTCGCCCAGATGCAACGCGGTGGAGAGGCCGGTGTAGCCACCGCCGACGATCGCGACAGAGACATTCTTGTCGACATCGAGCGGCGGCGTGGCAACCGGTGCGACGGCGGTATCGGCATAGAGCGAGGGCGGCAGAGGCAGGCGCGTCATGGAGAAACCCGGTCAGAGCGGATGTAGCACACGGCGTAGAAAGTCCTGCGTGCGGGGATGCTGCGGCTGGTTGAGCAGCGCCCTGGCCGGCCCCTGCTCGACGATGACGCCGCCATCGATGAACAGCACGCGGTCGGCGACGTCGCGGGCAAAGCCCATCTCGTGGGTGACGACGACCATGGTCATGCCGTCGTCGGCGAGCTTGCGCATGACGCCGAGCACGTCGCCAACCAGCTCCGGGTCGAGCGCCGAGGTCGGCTCGTCGAACAGGATCGCCTTGGGCTGCATCGCCAGCGCCCGCGCGATCGCGACGCGCTGCTGCTGGCCACCGGAGAGTTGCGGCGGATGCGCATCGGCCTTTTCCGCAAGACCGACCTGGGCGAGCAGCGCACGGCCGCGCTCAAACGCTTGCGCGCGCGACTCTTTCTTCACATAGAGAGGCCCTTCAACCACGTTCTCCAGCGCCGTGCGATGCGGGAACAGGTTGAAGCGCTGGAACACCATGGAGACCTGGGTGCGGATGTTCACGATCGACGGTGCATCCCGGTCGACCTTCAGTCCCTCGACGCTGATCTCACCGCGGTCGTAGCTCTCGAGCCCATTGATGCAGCGCAGGATTGTGGACTTGCCCGAGCCCGAGGGGCCGATGATGCAGACCACCTCGCCCTTCTCGACGGACGCCGTAATGCCCTTGAGCACCTCGACCCTGCCGAAGCTCTTGTGGACGTCGTTCAGCTCGATCATCGCTTGCCGGCCCGCTTCTCGAAATGACGAACCAGCAAAATCAGGGGAATGCTCATGGTGAGATACATCAGCGCAACAAGCGTGAACACGCTGGTGTTCTTGAAGGTCGAGGATGCGATCAGCTTGCCCTGCAGCGCGAGCTCGGCGACCGTGATGGTCGAGGCCTGCGAGGAATCCTTCAGCATCATGATCATGACGTTGCCGTAAGGCGGCAGCACGATGCGTACGGCCTGCGGCAGCACCACGCGGCGCATGGTGAGCCACCAGCCCATGCCAATGGATTGCGCCGCCTCGATCTGGCCCTTGTCGATGGCCTCGATACCGGCACGGAAATTCTCGGCCTGATAAGCCGAATAGGCGATGCCGAGGCCGAGGATCGCGGCCTGCAGGGCCGACAGCGTGACACCGAGGTCGGGCATCACGAAGTAGAGATAGAACAGCAGCACGATAATGGGGATGCCGCGGATCACGTTGATCAGGCTGGCGCTGAGCATCGATAGCGCCTTGATACCGGAAACCCGCATCATTGCCCAGACGAGGCCGAGCACTGTCGAAAGCAGCAGCGAGCCAATCGTGACGATAATCGTCAGCGCGACGCCGTTCAGCAGAATCGGGAAGAACTCGACGGCGTCGCGCCAGAAGCCTTTCATCGGGCAGCCTTCAGCAAGCCGCTAGCCCTGGGCCTTCAGGCCCCATTTACCCAGGATCTTGTCAATGGTGCCGTTGGCCTTCAGCTTGGTGAGCGAAGCGTTGATCTTGCCGAGCAGCGCGGCCTCGCCCTTGCGCACGCCGATGCCGACCGATCCGACCGTGACGGGCTTGTAGCCGTCCACGAGGCGCACCTCGGGGAAGCCGCCCTGCTTCAGATTGTAGGCGAGGATCGGATAGTCGGCGTAACCGGCCTTGAGGCGGCCGGTGTTCACGTCGCGCAGGATGTCGGGAATGGTGTCGTAGGCCTTCACGTCGGCGAACAGGCCGGTCTTCTTGAGCGCGTCGACAAAGGCGGTGCCGACCTGCGCGCCGACCGTCTCGCCCTTCAAATCCTCCTGCGTGGCGTAGGCCTTGGTATCGCCCTTGGGAACCACGAGGCCCTCGCCGTAGGTGTAGATCGGATCGGAGAAGTCGACGACCTCCTTGCGCGGCGGCGTGATGAACATCGCGGCCGCGATGATGTCGATCTTGCTCGAGGTCAGCGACGGGATCAGCGCGGAAAACTGCATCGGCTCGATCTGCACGTTGAAGCCGGCATCCTTGCCGACTTCGGTGATGAGATCGACCATGATGCCCTGGATGGTGTTGGTCTTGGTGTCGAGGAAGGTGAAGGGAATGCCCGTCGGCGTCGAGCCGACCTTGAGCACCTGTTGCGCCGACGCCGGCACCGTTGCGGCAATCGCGAGTGCCGCGACCGCGGCCTGGACATAACGCTTCATCGCATCCCCCTTTGGGTCTGGCCGGCGCCGCCCGCGCATCTCGTGATCAGACGTTGCGGGCCGAGCCGTTTCGGCCTATTTTCACCAATATGAAATTTTGGTCACACTTTCGGGGTTGATGCAAGCGGTTTTCATTCACATGAAGGAAGCGCTTTGACGTGAGCGGTGGCAAAAGAATGCGCAAACCGGCCGCCGCAAAACCGGCCAGGAAGGTGAAAGCCAAGTCCATAGCCAGGCCGGCCGAGCCGGCGATGGAAGTTACGGTCGGCCGCCGCATCCGGGATCTCAGGCGGGTCAGGCGATTTTCGCTGGAGACGGTCGCCGCACGCACGGACCTGTCGATCGGGTTTCTCAGCCAGATCGAGCGCGGGCTGTCGTCGCCGTCGCTGCGCGTGCTGGCGACCCTCGCCGACGTGCTCGGCGTCGGCATCGCCGCGCTGTTCGGCGCCAGCCCGAGCGCTGACGCGGCCTCCGATCAGGTGGTGACGCGCGGACTGCAGCGGCCCGAGCTGAAACTCTGGCGCACCGGCGTGTCCAAGCAACTGCTCAGTCCAGCCAGCTCCGATAGCAAGCTCAACCTGTTCCTGGTGCATCTTGAGCCTGGCGGCTCCACCGGCGATGAGCTCTACACCCATGATGGCGAGGAAGCCGGCCTCGTGCTCGAAGGCGAGATGATGCTGACGGTGGACAGCGAGACCTGGTCGCTGAAGACCGGCGACAGTTTTCGCTTTGCCAGCCGAAGGCCGCACCGGTTTTCGAACCCGGCTGAAGATGCGAAGGCCGTGGTGCTGTGGGTGAATTGCGTGACGGCGGCGGGGTAGCGCTGTTCGCAACGTAAACAGCCGTCATTGCGAGGAGCTCTTGCGACGAAGCAATCCAGACCGTCTCAGCGACAGTTACCGGATTGCTTCGCTGCGCTCGCAATGAGGCGGATGGAGTCTAGCCGAACCGGTGCTTGTACCGCTCGATCGACAGCGCGCTGACGTCGATCTCCGGCTTCTTGCCCGACAGCATGTCGGCGAGCACGCGTCCCGAGCCGCAGGACATGGTCCAGCCGAGCGTGCCGTGGCCGGTGTTGAGGTGGAGGTTGGCGTAGTGCGTCGGGCCGATCACGGGCGGGCCGTCGGGCGTCATGGGACGCAGGCCGCTCCAGAACGTCGCCTTGGCGAGATCGCCGCCACGGGGAAACAAGTCGGTCAGCGAGTGGTCGAGCGTGGCGCGGCGGGCATCGTAGAGCTTGTCCGAGTAGCCGGAGATTTCGGCGGTGCCGCCGACGCGGATGCGATCGCCGAGGCGCGTGATCGCGACCTTGTAGCTCTCGTCCATCACGGTCGATTCCGGCGCACCCGAAGCGTCCTTGATCGGCACCGTAATCGAATAGCCCTTCACCGGATAGACCGGCAGCGAGATGCCGAGCGGCGCGACCAGCCGTGACGACCAGCTGCCGAGCGCGAGCACGTAGGCGTCCGCCTGCAACAGGCCGGCACTGGTCGCGACGCCGCTGACACGCGCACCTTCGGTGACGATGCGATCGATGCCGGTGTTGAACAGAAAGCGTACGCCGAGCGCCTGCGCATGCCTTGCGAGCGACTGCGTGAACATGTGGCAGTCGCCGGTCTCGTCCTGCGGCAGGCGAAGCCCGCCGACGAACTTTTCCTTTACGCCAGCGAGCGCCGGCTCGACCGCGATGCAGCCCTCGCGGCTCAGCACCTCGAAGGGAACGCCATATTGCTTGAGCACGGCGATATCCTCGGCCGTGCCGTCGAGCTGGGCCTGGTAGCGGAACAGCTGCAGCGTGCCCTGCGCGCGCTCATCATACTGGATGCCGATGTCGCGGCGCAGGTCGCGCAAGGCGTCGCGGCTGTATTCCGCGATCGGAATCATCCGGCTCTTGTTGACCGCGTAGCGCGCGCTGGTGCAGTTGCGCAGCATCTTGAGCAGCCAGACCCACATGACAGGATCGAGCTTCGGCCGGATCACCAGCGGACCGTGCTTCATCAACAGCCACTTGACCGCCTTCACCGGCACGCCGGGCCCGGCCCAGGGCGAGGAATAGCCGGGCGACACCTCGCCGGCATTGGCGAAAGAGGTCTCCAGTGCCGGCTCGGGCTGACGGTCGACGACCGTCACCTCGTGGCCGGCACGCGCAAGGTAGTAGGCAGAGGTGACACCGATGACACCGCTGCCGAGGATCAGAACTTTCACGCTTCGTCAAACTCCCGCGGCATCACGCTTGCCGCTGCAAGAGCAATTATCAGGCCACCTTCTTGATGGCGTCGCCGAGGATCGAGACCATCTGGTCGATGTGGCTCTTCTCGACGATGAGCGGGGGCGACATCGCGACGGAGTCGCCACCGGTGCGAAGATAGAGGCCGCTGTTGAAGCATTCGACGAGCATGTCGTAGCCGCGTGCGCCGACCACGCCGTCGCGCGGCGCCAGCTCGACCGCGCCCATCAGGCCGCAATTTCGGATGTCGACGACGTTCGGCAGACCCTTCAGCGAATGCAGCGCATCGCGCCAATATTCGGCGAGCGAAGCACCGCGGGTGAGCAGGCCTTCGTCCTTGTAGATGTCGAGGGTCGCGATGCCCGCGGCACACGCCACCGGATGCGCCGAATAGGTGTAGCCGTGGAACAGCTCGATCTGGTTCTCCGGGCCGGTCATCATGCCGTCGTACACCTTGCGGCTCGCGAATACCGCACCGCAGGGCACGGTGCCATTGGTGATGCCCTTGGCCGTCGTCATCAGGTCCGGCGTGACGCCGAAGAAGTTGGCGGCGAACGGCGTGCCGAGACGGCCGAAGCCGGTGATGACCTCGTCGAAGATCAAGAGGATGCCGTGCTTGTCGCAGATCTCGCGCAGGCGCTTCAGATAGCCCTTCGGCGGCGGCAGCACCGCGGTCGAACCCGGCACCGGCTCGACGATGACGGCGGCGATGGTCTCGGCGCCGTGCAGGGCGACCAAACGCTCGAGATCGTCCGCGAGCTCGGCGCCGTGCTCGGGCAGGTCCTTGGCGAAGGCGTTGCGGGTGAGATCATGGGTGTGGCGGATGTGATCGACGCCCGGCAGCAGGGTCGTGAAGGCGCGGCGGTTGGCGACCATGCCGCCGACCGACGTGCCGCCGAAGCCGACGCCGTGATAGCCGCGCTCGCGGCCGATCAGGCGCGTGCGGCTGGCCTGGCCGTTGGCGCGATGATAGGCGAGCGCGATCTTCAGCGCGGTATCGACCGACTCGGAGCCGGAGTTGGTGAAGAAAACGCGGTCGAGGCCCTTCGGCGCGACCTCGGCGAGACGCTCGGCGAAATCGAACGCCAGCGGATGGCCCATCTGGAACGACGGCGCGAAGTCCAGCGTCATCAGCTGCCGCTCGACGGCGGCGGCGATCTGCTTGCGGCCATGGCCGGCATTGACACACCAGAGCCCGGCGGAGCCGTCGATCACCTGACGGCCGTCGACGCTGGTGTAGTACATGCCCTCGGCCGAGGAGAACAGGCGCGGCGATTTCTTGAATTGCCGGTTGGCCGTGAACGGCATCCAGTACGAATCGGTCTTGATGGTGTTCGGAATCTGATGAAGGGTCACGGCCGCGCTCCTTTGCTGGTGTGCTAGCAGAGCCACGACTGTAATACCGCAACAAGTCCTTTTCTGGTGACCTGCAAGCCATTGATCTGGCTGGGGCTGCCGGTCCATATTTGCGCGATCCGCAACACCTGCAACACAGGATCAAGGGCATGAGCGTCGACATCGGTGGACGGCTGCGATTCCTCCGGGCGCGCCACAAGCTGTCGCAGCGCGAGCTCGCCAAGCGCGCCGGCGTCACCAATTCGACCATCTCGCTGATCGAATCCAACCAGATGAACCCCTCGGTCGGCGCGCTCAAGCGCATCCTCGACGGCATCCCGATGGGGCTCGCCGAGTTCTTCGCGCTGGAGCCGGAGTCCAGGCGCAAGATCTTCTACCGGGCCGAGGAGCTGACCGAAGTCGGCAAGAAGCCGATCTCCTATCGCCAGGTCGGCGACAATCTGTTCGGCCGCAGCCTCCAGATCCTGAAGGAGCGGTACGAGCCCGGCAGCGACACCGGACGCGTTCACCTCGTCCATGACGGCGAGGAGGGCGGCATCGTGATCTCCGGGAAGCTCGAGGTCACCGTCGAGGACGAGCGCCGCATCCTGAACCCCGGCGATGCCTATTATTTCGAGAGCCGCCGCCCGCACCGCTTCCGATGCGTGGGCGGCAAGCCCTGCGAGGTGATCTCGGCCTGCACGCCGCCGACGTTTTGATGACCCCTGCTTGATGACCCTGCGCGGCGACTCCAGCGTCAAAGCCGTTCAATCAGCATGAACGCGGGAGAACGACGTCGGCAATTCGGCCGCGCTTGAGCCAGCTCAATTCCTGCCGACGGCATTCCTCCTATTATCCAAGTCGTAGCCGAGCAGCCTCGCGCAAAGGTGTTGAGGTCATGGTCCCGGACTCCCAGGCACTCCGGGGCCGCTTGGTAACGGGGCACGCCATGAAGACCACACTCGCAAATGCCGAAGCCGCACGCGAAGAGGTTCCGCGCGGCAGCGACGAATTCCACTCGCAGGAGCTGCGCAAGGCCATCGCCGAATACATCGAGCTGCAGCGAGAAGCGCTCAAGGCTCTCCGCAGGAAGTTGAACTGACGTTCGGCGGGGAGATCGCCTCCGCGTCTCAGCGCCGCGTCAGCAATTCCTCGATCCGGATCGGAAACCGACGGACGCGCACGCCGGTGGCGTGCCAGACGGCGTTGGCAACCGCCCCGGCACTTCCGGTGATGCCGATTTCTCCGACGCCCTTGATGCCGAGCGCGTTCACGTGCGGATCGTGTTCCTCGACCGTGATGACGTCGAGCGGCGGCACGTCGGCATTCACCGGGATGTGGTACTCGCCGAGATTGGCATTCATGATCCGGCCGGTGCGCCGGTCGGTGATGGCCTCCTCGTGCAGCGCAAACGAGAGGCCCCAGATCATGCCCCCGAACAGCTGGCTCTGCACCATGCGCGGATTGACGATCCGCCCGGCCGCGAAAGCGCCGACCATGCGGGTGACGCGGACCTGGCCGAGCTCGGGATCGACCTTCACCTCCGCAAACACCGCGCCGTGGGCATGCATCGCATATTCCTCCATCGCCGCGGGGTTCGGCGCCCCGGTGCCACGGGCCTCGACCTCCGCGACGCCTGCTCGCGCGAGGATATCGGAATAGCTCTCACCTCGGCTTTCGTCGTCACGGCGAAGCAGCCTGCCGTCGCGCGCGATCACGCCGGCATTGCCGGCGCCGAACAGGGGCGAGCGCTCGTCGCTGGTTGCGAGATCGGCGAGCTTTGCGATCACGGCCGCACCGGCGCTGCGGATCGCAGCACCCGCCGTTGCCGTGTGCGCCGAGCCGCCCGCGATGCCGGCGTCGGGCAGATCGGACGAACCAGCCTTGAACTCGACGCGATCGATATCGAGCCCGAGTTCGTCGGCCGCGATCTGGGCGAGCGCCGTCCAGGCGCCCTGCCCCATGTCATGCGCGCCGATTTCCATGGCGCCCGAGCCGTCGCGGCGGAGCACCGCGCGCGCTTCGGCCTGGAACATCAGCGCCGGGAAGGTCGCAGTGCCCATGCCCCAGCCGACCAGGAGGCCGGCATCGTCGCGCATCTGCCGCGGCCGGAGCGGACGCTTGGTCCAGCCGAAGCGCGCGGCGCCCTGCTCGTAGCAGGCGCGCAGCGCTTTTGAAGAGAACGGCTTGCCGGTGATCGGCTCGACCTCGGCATAGTTCTTCAGGCGGAAGGCGAGCGGATCCATGCCACAGGCCCAGGCCAGCTCGTCGATCGCGCTTTCGAGCGCGATCGATCCGGTCGCTTCGCCTGGAGCACGCATGAACAGCGGCGTGCCGGAGTTGACGCGCACGGCGTCATGCGAGGTGCGGATCGCAGGCGCCGCGTAGAGCGTGTGCGAGGCATCGGCGGCAGGCTCGTAGAAATCGTCGAACGTGCTCGATACGGTCCGCGCATGATGATCGAGCGCGGTGAGGCGCCCCTCGCCATCCGCACCGATTCGCAGCCGCTGGCGGGTCGGCGCACGATGGCCGACCGGGCCGTACATCTGCTCACGGCGCAGCACCAGCTTGACCGGCTTGCCGACCAGCTTCGCGGCCATGACTCCGAGGACTTGCGGGCCGGCCATCAGGCCCTTGGAGCCAAATCCGCCGCCAAGGAACGGGCTGCGGATGTGAATCTTGTCATGCGCAATGCCGAACAATTCGGCGATGCGCGCGAGCGACAGCATCAGGCCCTGGGTCGGCATGTCGACGGAAAGATTGTCTCCGTCCCACGACGCGACGATCGCATGCGGCTCCATGGCGTTGTGATATTGCGGGGGCGTCTCGTAGATGGCATCGATCTGCTTCTCGGCCGAGGCGAGGCCGGCCTCGATATCGCCGTGGCGATGCTCCGCGGGGTTGCCGACACCGACGACGGGCGGCACGAAGCTTTCGCCGGCATCCAGCCCGACGCGCGCAGGCTGCACCTCGTAACGCGGCGCCAGCAGCACCGCGCCTTCCGTTGCCGCTTCCAGCGTCTCGGCGATCACGACCGCGATCGGCTGGTTGGCGTAGCGGACCTCATTGCTTTGCAGCACCTCCATCCGGAACACGAACGGATTGGTCTTGACCTCCGGATCGATCGCAAGCCGAGGCTTGTGATCATGCGTCATGACATCGACGACGCCAGGATGGCGCTTGGCCGCGGCAACATCGAGCGAGACCACGCGGCCGCGCGAGATGCTGGACACGGCCATCACAGCAAACAGCATGCCGGGCGGATGATTGTCGGCGGCGTAAGTTGCCCGTCCCGTGACCTTGAGGATGCCGTCCCGGCGGGTCAGCGGCTGGCCGATGTTCGAGCCGTGCCGCAGATGGGCGGGGGTACTGGTGAGGTTGAGCTCAGGCATGGTCGGCTCCGGATGTCGCGGCAAAGGGAGAGGCCGGCAGCGCGGGGATGCGCGCGGGCGTGCCGGCGGCGGCGAGGGTCAGCGCGCGCACGACGATGCGGCGCGCGAGCTCGATCTTGAAGGCGTTGTCGCCTGACGGCTTTGCGTCCGTGAGCGCACGCCAGGCAGCTTCCTGGAAAGCGTCGGCAGTGGGCGAGACGTTCTTGAGCACGTCCTCGGCGGCGCGGGCACGCCAGGGCTTTGCGGCGACACCACCAAGCGCAAGTCGCGCTTCGACAACCTTGCCGCTCTCGATCCGCAGGGCAGCCGCGGCCGATACCACGGCGAAGGCGTAAGACGTACGCTCGCGGACCTTGAGATAGCGCGCATGCGCGGCAAAGCTGCGCGCGGCGGGCGGCAGACGCACGGCGACGATGAGGTCTCCGGGTTCGAGTACGGAATCACGCTCGGGGGTATCGCCGGGCAGGCGATGCAATTGGTCCAGCGCGACCTCGCGCCAGCCGCCCCTGCCCTCGATCTCGACCATGGCATCGAGCGCGACCAGCGGCACGCAGAAGTCCGACGGATGCGTGGCGATGCAGCTCTCGGTCCAGCCGAGCACGGCATGGCCGCGGTTCTCGCCGTCGCGGGCGTCGCAGCCGCTGCCGGGCTCGCGCTTGTTGCAGCGGCTGGCGGTGTCGTAGAAATACGCACAGCGCGTTCGCTGCAAGAGATTGCCGCCGACGGTCGCGGCATTGCGCAACTGGGCCGACGCGCCGGACAGCAGGGCCTCGGCCACGGCCGGATAAGATCTCGCGAACTCAGCGTCGTGCGCGAGATCGGCATTGCTCACCAGCGCTCCGATGCGCAACGAACCGTCGCCGAGAGTCTCGATCTGATCGAGCCCATCGAGATGCGTGACGTCGACGAGGCGGTCCGGACGGCTGACGCCCCCCTTCATCAAGTCGAGCAGATTGGTGCCGGCGGCAAGAAAGACAGCGCCGGGCTGAGCGGCAGCGGCAACCGCCGCTGCGACCGAGGCAGGCCTGACATAATCGAACGGCTTCATGCGGAGCGCCTCTGGTGGGATTGGTCCATCTGTCCTTGCGCGTCGAGCACGGCATCCACGATGCCGGCATACGCGCCGCAGCGGCAGAGATTGCCGCTCATGCATTCGCGGATGCGCTCGGGATCGTTGCCGGCCTGCGCCTCCTGCATCATGCCGATCGCGCTCATGATCTGGCCGGGGGTGCAGAACCCACACTGGAAGCCGTCATGAGCGATGAAGGCGGCCTGCACGGGATGGAGCTGGTCCCCGCGCGCGACGCCTTCGATCGTGAGGATATCGGCGCCGTCATGGCTGATGGCGAGCGCGAGACAGGAATTGATACGCTTGCCGTCGACAAGGATGGTGCAGGCGCCGCACTGCCCGCGGTCACATCCCTTCTTGGTGCCGGTGAGATGGAGGCGCTCACGCAGGAGATCGAGCAGCGTGACGCGCGGATCGTCCAGGACGAAATCGCGCCGCGCACCGTTCACGGTGAGGCTGATGGAGTGGTTCATAAATGGCTCCGATCAGATTTGGACATGGCCCATCGCGCAGCGTGCCACCGCCGTGGCCGCCGTCGCTTCGCCTCGACCCGCATGATGCGGGCCGGTACGCGGTGGAAAATACGGAGGCACCCTCCGTTTAACAAGAGGCACCGGAAAGAATCTGGAATTCGTCAAAAGCCCCAGCGTACCAACGCGATGCAGCACTGCCCGGGTCCGGCGAGGGTTCTATCTAACCAATTCGTGATCTACATTGCCGGCATGGACGACCACACCAACCGAACCCGCAAACCGCGCGCCGACGCCATGCGCAATCGCGAGCGCGTGCTCGAGGCGGCAAAGGCGGTGTTCAGCGCCGGCGGTCCCGAGGCGAGCCTGGAGGCGGTGGCCAAACGCGCCGGCGTCGGCATCGGCACGCTGTACCGGCATTTTCCGGCCCGCGAGGATCTGTTCGAGGCGGTGTACCGGCGCGAAGTCGAGCAGCTCAGCGAGCTTGCCGAGGAGTTGAAGAATGCCAAGGACCCGGTGGACGCGTTGCGTCGCTGGCTGCGCTCCAACGTCGAGTTCGTTGCCACCAAGAAGGGCATGTCGGCCGCGCTGGCGCTGACCTTCCAGAGCTCGTCGGAGCTCGCGGCATTCTCGATGGACCGGCTGACGAAGGCGATCGGCTCGTTGCTCGACCGCGCGGTTGCGGCCGGCCAGATACGTGGCGATCTCGGTCCGGAGGACCTGCTCAGGGCACTCGTCGGCATGTGCTACATGCACGACCAGCCCGGATGGCAGTCCTCGGTGCTGCGGATGCTCGACGTGTTCGTCGATGGCTTGCGCGTGCAGCCCGGCGGCAAGGCCGATGCGCGCTCGTCCAAGAGGAAGCCAACGACGAAGCGAAAGCGCTAGACCGTGCACTCAAAAAGTGTCGGCTCCAAATCGTAGAGCGCGCGCATGAATGCCCACTCCGCGACGGTGACATCTTCGCTCGACACCTTGCGCGCGAACTCCTGCGACACGACGTTCGACACCATTCGCATCCCCCGCGTCATTCAGGCCCGGCGACAAGACCGTCTATCACACCCACCGTTATCCCGGGACTGTGCACGTGCTGGAAGGCGCCTTCACTCTGGAGCTGGCCGGCAAGCCGCCCCTCACGACCAAGGCTGGCGAGGCGCTGGTCACCATCCGGCCTGCCGATGACCGGCTACAATCGGACCGAGATAGAGACCAAGGTCGTCATCTTCTATGTCAGAGCGGTCGATACGACCTTCCTCGACCTGCTCTCGCATTGAGCAGGACTAGGTCGCGAATCCCGGGCCGGTCTTCATTGCGCTCATCCGCGAGCGGACCAGCAGCAACACGACGATGCCGATATTCAGCGCATTCCACGCTACGCCGTTCGCGAACGCCGCGCCGTAGGAGCCGGTGGCATCGAAGATCACGCCGGACACCCAGCCACCGAAGGACATGCCGAACACGGAGGCGAAGATCACGATGCCGACGCGCGTCGCCGCCTCGCTCGCGGGCATCGCCTCGCGCACGATGATGGCGTAGCTCGGCACGATGCCACCCTGGAACAGGCCGAACATCGCCGAGATCAGATACAGCGAGGTGAGGCTGTCGAAGAACAGATAGAACACCAGCGCAAAGCCCTGCGCCAGCGATCCCACCAGCAGGGTGCGGATACCCCCGATCTTGTCGGCCAGGTAACCCGAGCCGATCCGGCTGACGATGCCGCAGGCCATCATCAAGGACAGCATCTCGGCGCCACGCGCCACGCCATAGCCGAGATCGCCGCAATAGGCGACGATATGCACCTGCGGCATGGCCATCGCGACACAGCACGCGATGGCGGCGATCGACAGCAGCACCGTCAGCGTATTGGTGGAGAGCCTGAGATCGACCCGCGGCGGCGGTGCGTTGGCATGATCATGGACCGTGTTGCTGCCCATTTGCGCGCGCAGGACCAGCACCAGCAGCGTCATCAGGCCGACGCAGACGATGCCGATGCCGATATGGGTATAGCGCCAGCCGATCTCCTGCGTGCCCCAGCTCACGAGCGGCGGCCACATGGTGCCCGCGACATAATTGCCACTGGCAACGATGGTCACGGCGAGGCCGCGATAACGCTCGAACCAGTGCGAGGCTTCCGCCATCAGCGGCGCGAAGGTCGCCGCGGTGCCGAGGCCGATGAGGAAGTAGGCGGCAACGAACTGCCAGAGCTGGCTCGACAGGCCAGCGAGCACGTTGGCGACGCCGAGAAAGGCGATGCTGATCGCCATCGCCGGCACGATGCCGAAGCGGTCGGTGATTTTTCCGGCGATTACGCCGCCGAGCCCGAAGCCGAACATCATGAGCGTGAAGGCCAGCGACACCGCGCCGCGCGTGGCGCCGAATTCGGCCTGCACGATCGGAATCACGACGACGACCGCCCACATGCCGACGGCGCCGATAGAGCCGATCAGGAGCGCAATGACCAGCCGCATCCAGGCCTGACGCGAATCAGGGCTGAATGAGTGAGGCGTCTGTCCTGGATGATTTGGTGCGTGCACGGCCCGGAACATGGCCGCGGATCCCCACAGGGTCAAGCATTGTGGCGCGATATTGGGCATGCGCGGTGCACTGCGGTAACAAGGAGCTTGGCGACGGTGCGATTTGCCACTAACTTGCAATCGGCGTGTGCACCCTTGCCGCGCGGAGAGCATATCTGCGGAATGTTGCTGCGATTGACGCGACCGTTGCGGATCAGGGTGGGGCGGATCATCGCCCTCGCCTATCTGTTTTGCGTGCTCGCGCCGGCAGCAAGTCTGGCCTGGGGTAATGGCGCTGCCCCGTGTCTGGACGACGGACGCCTCGCCGATCCTGTGCCGGTGCACCACCAGATGCAAGCCGGCCACATGCATGACGGCACGTCGCACGGCCACACGGAACCGCACGCCCATCACCAGGCGGCCGACAAGGATGTACCGGCTCAGCACCGCCATGGCGGCGACGCAACCGTGGGTCCATGCTGCGCGATGATGTGCGTCAGCGCTCTGCCGGCCGATCTGCCCATCGTCACGACGCCGGTGCAGCCCATGTCTGCCTGTGCGCCCGAGATCGTGGCCAGCCTGCACAGCGCGGCGCCGCCCCTGCACTACCGTCCCCCCATCGCCTGATCTGACGCGACGATTTCGGGCCGAGCGCGCCTTTGCGCGCACGAACCTGTGGTCTCCAGATCAGGGATGAATCATGTTTACATCTTCGGGGGCGAGGTCCGCCGCCGCATCCGCGGCACGTGGACGACATTTTCGATTCAATTGGCCGCTGCTGGCCCTCGCCGCGCTTGCGCTGTCCGGCTGCATGCCGGCAACGCCCCAGGTCGCCAGCGCCGATCCGGCCGATCCCGCGGCAAAGATCGCGCCCGTCGGCTATCGCTCGACCATCGCGCCCTACACGAGCCTCCGGCCTGCGACGCCGGCTTCGTGGCGCGAGCGCAACGAGAATGTCACGCCGCAGCCGAAGCGAGAGCGGTAGGAGCGCGCCATGGCACACCATTTGGCGCGAAGCCTGCTGGTCCTGACTGCGTTCAGCGTTTCCGGCTGCGCCGCATTCTCACCCGATAGCGGGATGACGGCAGTTGCCGAGCTGACGGGCCAGACCATTAACAAGGACGTCGCCTTCGTGCGAACGGCCGAGAGTGCTGCCGCGGTCGACGCACGCGTTCGCCAGCTGTTGTCGCGGACGCTGACCGCAGACACAGCGGTGCAGATCGCGCTGCTCAACAACAAGGGGCTGCAAGCCGCCTACAACGAACTGGCGCTGGCCGAGACCGATCTGGTCGAACAGAGCCTGCCGCCCAATCCCGTGTTCGCGGTCTCGCGCATCACCGGCAATGGCGCCAGCGAGATCGAGCGTCAGGTCGTCGGCGACATCCTGGCGCTCGCCACCCTGCCGTTCCGCTCCGACATTGCTCGCGAGCGCTTCCGTGAAGCCCAGCTGCGCGCTGCCCTGGCGACGCTGCGGCTCGCCGCCGACGTCCGCCGCGCCTATGCCCGCGCCGTCGCGGGCAACGAAATGGTAGGGCTGCTGACGGACGCGAAGGCGACGGCGGAATCGACCGCTCAGCTCGCGGTCAAGCTGGGGGAGACCGGCTCTCTCAACAAGCTCGACCAGGCCCGCGAGCAGGTATTCTACGCCGAGACCACCGCCGACCTCGCAACGGCGCGCCAGGTTGCAGCGAGCGCCCGCGAAAGGCTGGCCCGCCTGATGGGGCTGTGGGACGCCGGTCTGGACTTCCGCCTCCCCGATCAACTGCCGCCGCTGCCGCGCAGGCCACAAGCGCTGCCCACGATCGAGGCCGATGCGGTGGCCCATCGCATCGACTTGCAGATCGCGCGGCTGGAGCTGAACGCACTGGCCAAGGCCCTCAACCTCACCGAGGCGACGCGTTTCGTGACGCTGTTCGATCTCGCCGGCATGACCCGCCGCACGCAGGATCCTGAAGGAGCCCCGTTCCGCGAGCGCGGCTTCGACGTGCAGTTCCAGATCCCGATCTTCGACGGCGGCGAGGTGCGGGTGCGGCAGGCCGTCGAGTCCTACAATTTCGCCTTCAACCGCCTGACCGAGCGTGCCGTGAATGTGCGCTCCGAGGCGCGCGATGCCTATCGCGTCTATCGCTCCACCTACGACATCGCCAGCCATTACCAGCGCGAGATCATCCCTTTGCGCAAGATCATCACCGAGGAGATGCAGTTGCGTTTCTCCAGCATGCAGGTCGACATCTTCGCGCTGCTCACCGAGGCGCGGCAGCGTCTGGCATCGCTGCGCGGCGCGATCGATGCCAGGCAGAGATTCTTTCTCGCCCAGGCCGATTTGCAGACCGTCGTCAATGGCGGCTACGCGCCAGCGGCCGGCGCCGACAATCCAACCACCATCGCCGCGGCAGCGCCTGCCGCCGGCGGCCACTGAGAGGGAGGCCAGCATGTTTTCCCGCCGAGGATTCTTGGGCAGTGCCGCGCTTGCCGGCGCGTCGGCCATCAGCGGCCGTGTGCAGGCCGCTTCGATTCCGGAAGCACCCACCATGGACAAGGCCGTGATGCAGCCGCCGCTGCATCCAATCAGCGGGCCCGACTATCGGCCCGTGGTCACGCTGAACGGCTGGTCGCTGCCGTTCCGGATGAACGGCGACTGGAAGGAATTCCATCTCGTCGCCGAACCCGTGGTGCGGGAATTCGCCGAAGGCATGAAGGTGAATCTGTGGGGCTACAACGGCCAGTCGCCCGGCCCGACCATCGAAGCCGTCGAGGGCGACAAGCTCCGCATCTTCGTCACCAACAGACTGCCCGAATACACCACCGTGCACTGGCACGGCATGATCATTCCGAGCGGCATGGATGGTGTCGGCGGATTGACCCAGCCGCACATCCAGCCGGGCAAGACCTTCGTCTACGAATTCGAGATGAAGAAAAGCGGAACCTTCATGTACCACCCGCATTCCGACGAGATGGTGCAGATGGCAATGGGCATGATGGGCATGGTCGTCGTGCATCCGCGCGACCAGAGCTTTCGGCCCGTCGACCGGGACTTCGTCTTCGTGATGAGCACCTATCGCGTCGACCCCGGCACCTACCTGCCCCATGTCAACGAGATGACCGACTTCAACATGTGGACCTGGAATGCGCGGGTGTTTCCCGGCATCGATCCGCTGCCGGTCAGGCTCGGCGACAAGGTGCGCGTGCGGATCGGCAATCTCACCATGACCAACCACCCGATCCATCTGCATGGCCACAGCTTTGCGGTGACCTCCACGGACGGCGGCTGGATTCCGGAGAGCGCACAATATCCGGAGACGACCACCGACGTGCCGGTCGGCGCGGTGCGTGTGTTCGACGTGCTCGCCGACAATCCCGGGGACTGGGCGTTTCATTGTCACAAGTCGCACCACACCATGAATGCGATGGGCCACGACGTGCGCAACCTCATCGGCGTGTCGCGCAAGGATCTCGCCAAGGCGGTCGGCAAGCTCGCTCCCGACGGAATGGCCATGGGCTCGACCGGCATGGCGATGGGCAACATGGAGATGCCCGCGCCCGACAACACGCTGCCAATGATGACCGGCACCGGCCAGTTCGGGCCGATCGAGATGGGCGGCATGTTCACGGTGATGAAGATCCGCGAGGACCTCGCGCGTGACGATTACCGCGATCCGGGTCCGTACAAGTTCCCGCAAGGCACCGTCGCCTACGAGGTCACGGCGCCCGCCGCAGAGCCGGCCCGGCAAAAGCCGGGCGCGCCGATGAAGAACATGAAGATGTGAGCGTTCCGATGAACCAGCTACTGGAGACCACGATGAAGACCGCCATCAAGCTCGGCCTCGCGCTGGCCGCGCTTTCGACCGCGCCGGCGCTTGCCCACGAGAAGCACGGACACGCAACCTTTTCGGCCGGCGAGCCCGGCAATCCCAAGAAGCCCGCGCGCACCATCGAGATTCTGATGAACGAGATGGACTACACGCCCGCCCGGATCGAGGTGAAGCGCGGCGAGCAGATCCGCTTCGTGCTGCGCAATGTCGGCAAGGAGGACCATGAATTCCTGCTCGCCACGACCAAAGAGAATCTCGCGCATGCTCAGGAGATGAAGAAGCATCCGCACATGGAGCACGACGAGCCGAACGCAGTGCGCCTCGCCCCGAGCAAGACGGCCGAGATCCTCTGGAAGTTCAGCAAGGCCGGCACGTTCGAATTTTCCTGTCTGATCCCCGATCACCGCGACTACGGCATGATCGGCCACGTCACCGTGAAGTAAGCAATGGAGACTATCATGAACCGCATCATTGGTATCACTGCTGCACTGGCACTGAGCATGGGCCTTGCGACCGCAACTCTCGCAGCCGAGGGCGCCGCGATCAGCGGCGAGGTGAAGAAGATCGACGAGGGCGCCGGCAAGATCACGCTCAGGCACGGACCGGCGAAGAGCCTCGGCATGGAGGAACCCATGACCATGGTCTACCGGGTCAAGGATCCTGCGATGCTGAAGCAAGTGAAGGTCGGCGATAAGGTGACCTTCGAGGCCGAGGAAGGAACGTCGGGATATACGGTGACCAGGATGCAGAAGGCCAAGTAGGCTCTGCCATTCCGGGGCGTGCCCCCTGGGCACGAGCCCGGACTCCATTTCCCACACCACCTGCGGCCCGATAATTCCGGGGTTCGCCCTTCGGGCGCCCCGGATGACAGCCCGAGCGCCCCGAAAACCCCGGGCCCACCCTCTCTCTACCCCTCCGTTAACCCTTTGCTAACCATACACCGGGCAAAAATTGCCGGGTGAAGTCGAGTGTCGTCGGCCGCGTTAGAACGGGGGACTCCCTGTGGACGCCAGTGCGGTGCCTCACTTTCGGAACGGCGGCCCATCGGCCGCCGCGCAGACGTTTGGGGCGCGCGGACGGCAGTCGCGCGGGGAGGCAGCTACCATGGTCGACGTCACGGCGGGACAGGGCGTAGGCAGCGCCAAGCCCGGCATCCCCTCCCTCAGCGAGATCGTCACCATCCTCAAGCGCGGCGATATCGCGCTGGCGCTCGGCGTCCTCACCATCCTGGTGGTGCTGATCCTGCCGCTGCCCGCGGTCGTGCTGGACCTGTTCCTGGCGATCTCGATCACACTGTCGATCCTGATCCTGATGACATCGTTGTTCATCCAGGCGCCATTGGAATTCTCGGCCTTCCCAACCGTCCTGCTGATCTCGACCATGCTGCGCCTGTCGCTCAACATGGCCTCGACCCGCCTGATCCTCTCGCACGGACACGAGGGCACGGCCGCCGCCGGCCACGTCATCGAAGCCTTCGGCAACTTCGTGATGGGCGGCAATTTCGTCATCGGCATCATCGTCTTCGCCATCCTGATCATCGTCAATTTCGTCGTCATCACCAAGGGTTCGGGCCGCATCGCCGAGGTCGCCGCGCGCTTCCACCTCGATGCCATGCCTGGCAAGCAGATGGCGATCGACGCCGACCTCTCCGCCGGCCTGATCGACGAGAAGGTCGCCAAGGAGCGGCGCAAGGAGCTGGAGGACGAGAGCGGCTTCTTCGGCGCGATGGACGGCGCCTCCAAGTTCGTCCGCGGCGACGCCATCGCCGGACTGCTCGTCGTCTTCATCAACGTCGTCGGCGGCATCATCATCGGCGTGGCGCAGCAGGGCATGTCCTTCGCCGACGCCGGCCGCACCTACACGCTCCTGACCGTCGGTGACGGCCTCGTCACCCAGGTGCCGGCGCTGATCGTCTCGACCGCGGCCGGCCTGCTCGTCTCCAAGGCCGGCGTCTCCGGTGCCGCCGACAAGGCGCTGATGAAGCAGTTCTCCGGCTATCCACAGGCGCTCGCGATGTCCTCGGCGGTGATGCTGGTGCTGGCGGCGCTGCCGGGCATTCCCACGCTCCCGTTCCTCGCACTTGGCCTCGGCGCGGGCGCGCTGGCCTGGAACTCGCGCAACCGCAACCGGGTCACCGCCAAGGCCGAAGAAGCCGCCAAGGCCGCGCCCGCGGCAGGTCAGCCCGGTGTACCAGGGGCCGCTGCGACCGAAGAGCCGATCTCGGCCGCACTCAAGATCGACGACCTCAAGATCGAGCTTGGCTATGCGCTGCTGCCGCTGGTCAACGGCCCCGACGGCACCGACCGCCTCACCGAGCAGATCAAGGCGCTGCGCCGTTCGCTCGCGATCGAGATGGGCTTCGTGATGCCGGCGGTGCGAATCCTCGACAACGTCCAGCTCGAGGCCAACACCTACATCATCAAGATCAAGGAGGTCGACGCCGGCACCGGCAAGATCTGGCCGAATCAGTTCATGGTCATGGACCCCGGCGGCGGCCAGGTGCAGGTACCCGGCATCCACACCACCGAGCCGACCTTCGGCCTGCCCGCGACCTGGGTCGATGCCAGCCTGAAGGAAGAGGCCTCGCTCAAGGGCTACACCGTCGTCGACGCCGCGACCGTGCTCTCGACCCATCTCACCGAGTTGCTCAAGGCCAACATGTCGGACCTGCTCTCTTACGGCGAGGTGCAGAAGCTGCTCAAGGAGCTGCCGAAGGAGCAGAGCGAGCTGGTCAAGGATATCGTCCCGGGACAGGTGACGGTCTCCGGCATCCAGCGCGTGCTGCAGCTGCTGCTCGCCGAGCGCATCTCGATCCGCGACCTCTCGACCATCCTCGAAGGTATCGCCGATTCGCTCGCCTTCTCGCGCAATCCAGCCACCATGGTCGAGCACGTCCGCGCCCGCCTCGCGCGGCAGATCTGCGCGCAGAACACCTCCTACGCCGGCTATCTGCCGCTGATCGCGCTCTCGGCGAAGTGGGAGCAGGCCTTTGCCGAGTCGATCATCGGCCAGGGCGAGGAGCGCAGCCTCGCGATGCAGCCCTCGAAATTGTCGGAGTTCATGACCGCCGTGCGCGAGGCCTTCGAACGCGCCGCCCGAGAAGGCGAAGCGCCGGTGCTGGTCACCTCCGCGGCCATTCGTCCTTTCGTCCGGTCCCTGGTGGAGCGGTTCCGGGCCCAGACCACCGTGCTGTCGCAGGCTGAAATCCACCCAAGGGCGAGGCTCAAAACGGTCGGAAGCATCTGATTTGCCTTAAGAAGCCGTATGCTTTTCAGCCACAGGCAAATGGTTTTTGAGTTCCCGGCGCTTCGTCCACCAACCGCCGAAACAGCCCCTGGCACGCACATTACAGCTTTGAAATAATTGCCAAAATGCAGGGCCGATGAGCGTTTTCTGATCGCGGCCTTTCACGTCCTTTCACGCTCTTGTGATCGCCTCTTGGGAACGAATCCACCCAATACTAGGTTGTTGGGCACCGGAAGCATGAACCTGCCTGAACAGGCTGGCGACTACTTCGGGTAGATGGCGGCAGGAGGCTTCCATGAACCACTCGATTTACAGCGCAGATCGCTCGACCCACCTCAAGATCGTGGTGGTGGCGCTCGTTGCCGGCATCGCGGTGGCGGGCCTCGGTATCACCGCGCGCGCAACGAGCTCGGATGAAGGCCTTACCCAGACCGCACGCGTCATGAAGGCCGGCAAGCCGGTCGCCATCACCAGCGCGAACACTTCGCTCGTTCGCTGAGGAGACATGAGTTTCAGGAATTCACGCGGCTCTTTACCAGCCCCCCAAAGTCGCCACGTGGATATGTAGACGACCCCAACCCCAAGTCGACTACGGAAAGCGCCCGCCCCCCACGGGCGCTTTCTCATGTCTGGGTATGTTTTGCGCGGCGAGCAATTGCGCGCAAGGCGAACGATGCCGCCCGATGATCGTCGTCACAGTCGCTGCTTACGCCTCGCGCAGCTCCGACGGCGTCGCGCCGAAGCGCTTGCGGAAGGCGCGGTTGAAATAGGACAGGTCGGAGAAGCCCGAGGAATGCGCGATGTCGCTGATCTTGCGCGCCCTGGCGCGGGGATCGCCGAGCAGCTTGCGCGCATGAAGCAGACGCTGCTCCAGCACGAATTCGGTGAAGGTGGTGCCGGCCTGCTCGAACAGGCGTTGCGCCTGGCGCGGGCTCAGACCCGAGCGCATCGCGACTTCGGACAGGCAGAGATCGTTGCGGCCGAGCGCAGCCATCACGTCGGCGCGCATGAGGTCGAGCCGGGCCGCCGCCTGCCCCCGGCCGCGTGCGCGGCTCGCGTGCTCTGCATCGGTGCCGAGCAGGAGGCCGACGAGATCGACCATATGCTGCGCGGTCAGGCGCTGGCCCACCGCATCGAGATGCGGCGCGTGATTGGCGGCGAGCGCATGGTAGCGGAAGATGGTCTCGGCGACCGCACCGTCGCTCAGGACCTGGGATAGCTTGTCTTCGGCGCGCGGACTGATATCGAGCAGCGCGCGGCGCGGCATGCGGATAGAGGTGAAGCGATTCTCATCGGTATGGCCGACAGTGCCGGTGACGCTCATGTCGACCAGCACCATCTGGGCGGGCGAGAGCTCGACGGTGTGGCCGTTCTGTCCGACGCTGACGAGGCCCGCATGTGCCGCGATCAGAACGAGGTCGTCGCTGCCGTCGGCAAGATGACTCTGCGTGCGGGAATATTGTGCGGAGGCGCCTTCGGGAATAACGAGCGCGATGTTGTCGACCACGCTGATCTGGAGCCTGCAATCGATGCTCTCGCCATGGCTCGGCCCGATGTCGAGGCCGCAGGAGCCGACGGCCCGCTCGCGCCAATGTTCGAAGGCCGCGCCGTGCGGCAGCCCCGCATATTGGTGACGGAAGATGCCCGGCGTTCTCGCTGCATCCATCTGATTTCTAGCCCCTCTCCGGCAGCGCGATCGGCGGCGCCAACTTCAAATTCCGGGAATTTGACGCCGGCAATTGCGGAGAGGTTCAAACCAGGCGCGGATTCGGCCAGGCTTTGTCGAAATACGACGGCGGAATGGACCGCAGCGACAGGAATGCGGCCCTTGGGGACGGTCGACACCTACTTCTTCGCCGGCGCCTGCGCTTGCGTGGGCGGGACAGTCTCGATCAGCTTTCCGGAAAACACCGGGGCCGAGGTCGGTTGGCCGTTCGGTGAACCGCCGGCCTGCTCGACCGTGACGGCGTAGGTCGCACCATTGACGACCTCGGCATCGTAGGACGCGAGCAGCGGACGCGCGGTGAAATCGCTCGCGCCGATGACGCCGAGCGAGCGCGGGCGCGGCAGCTTGTCCGAGATCAGCCAAAGCTCGAAGCTCTTGCCCGGCTCCGGCGTCGCGCCGACCTTCCGCACCGTGAAATTTCGCGTCGCGCCATCGATGGTGAGAATGAAGGCAGGGCCGCCGCCCTGGCCCTGCAGCAGCGCGACATATTGCGCGGAGGCGGCGAGCGGCGCGGCCGGGGTCTTCACCTCGACGGTCTGGATGCGCGGCGCCGGACGCAAGGCGCCCGGCAGCGCCTCGGGCAGGAAGATTTGGAGAGACAGCGTCACGAGCAGCACGGCTGCAAGCACACCGACAGCCGATGCGATGGAGCGCCAGCGCTTCACCCGGTTCTCGAGGCGAATCACATTGCCATCGTCCACGACCGGCGTCTGCGGTGCGCGGACGACGTTGAGATCGGGAGCATGCACCTGCGGGATGAATTGCGGCGCGATGTCGGGTATCGCATCAGGCTCGTCAGATGGCCGCGCCGGAGGCTCGACTTGAGGACGCTGCACGTCGGCCGATGACGAGCTCTCCGTCGAGAGCTCCGCGGTGCCGGGCGAGGGCGGTTCCGGCAGAGGCGGCGGAGGCGTAGCCTCGGCAGGCGCGGACGGCTGTTGCGCAAGGGCCGTGCGCGCGATCTCGGACCTGATGTTCTCCCACACGATCGGGCGTGGCTCGACCGAGCCGACCATCTGGTTGAGGGCACTGAGCCGATAGGACCAGGACAGCACGATGCCGGCGAACGCCTCGTCCACCGCCATCATGGTCTCGACCTGGGCACGCTCATCGGCATCGAGCGTACCGAGCGCGTATTCCGCGGCGAGCGCGATATGGTCCTCGGTGTAGTCCATCACACTCTTTCACCTCTCGCGCAGGCAGAGGTGAACTGTCGTTGCCGCGCTGGTCTCTGCCACTCTCATCATCCTCTAGAGCCCGAGGCACTCCCTGATATCCAGCATGCTGCGCCGGAGCCACGTCTTCACCGTGTTGACGGGAGCAGCGAATTTTTCCGCCAATTGCTCGCGGCTCCAGCCGTTGTAATAGGCGAGCAGCACGAGCCGCTGGCGGTCGGGCTCGAGCCGGCCGATACATTCCAGGAGGCGCTTCAGCTCCTCGGTCATCTCGCGGCGCGCCAGCGGATCGGGGCTCTCGGCCGCAACCTCCATCGCCTGAGGCTCGTCCTCGATGGAGGCTTCCGACTTCTTGCGCACGATGTCGATGGCGCGGTTGCGCGCAATCGAGGCCATCCAAGTGATCGGCGACGACAGGGCCGGATTGAACTGGCCGGCGCCGTTCCAGATCTTGACGTAGGTCTCCTGAATGACCTCCTCTGCGAGATCCTGTCGGCGCAAGATACGGAGCACGACGCCATAGAGTTTCGCGCGCGTAGCGGCGTAAAGGCGCTCGAACGCGGCCTGATCGCGCTTCGCCACCGCCTCGATCAACCCGACCAGCTCTGCTGGCGTCAGCATTCAGCCCCCTGAAAAGCGGCCCGTCGCTTCCCTTCACCACTCCCACACGGGGAGAGGTCGATTTGCGCAGCAAATCGGGTGAGGGGGCACGGGGTAGACGGCGGACCGTCACCCCTCATCCGGCGCTCCGCGCCGACCTCTCCCGAGGAAGAGGTGGGCACCGCTGTTGCTGGCACAGCATTCATTCCAGCCACCATAGCGCGCGGCAAAGCCGACCACCAAGGGGTGCGGCGCCGCACTGTGGACAGCACATGCGAAAACCCGGACCTTGCGGGTCCGGGTTCGCGGATTTCTCGGTGCTCTGGCTTGCCGGCGCCGTTACGCGACTGCGCCGATGCGAGCACGCATCAGGCCGATGCTGTCGAGGTCGGCCTGCTCGCGGGCGTTCTCTTCGGCGCGCTCGCGGGCCTGGTCGCGCTCGTCGAGCAGCTCGACCTTCTTCAGCTCCTCAAAAGCTTCGGCCAGTGCGGCCTTGGCTTCGTCGAGCTGGCCCTTGAGCTCATCGGCCGAACGGGTCAGGTTCTCGCGGCGCTGGATCGCGGCCTTGGCGTAAGTCGGATAGGCGAAGTGCGAGGGATCGTTGATCCCCGCACGCTCCTGCTCGGTCTGGATCTCACGTTCGAGATCGACCGACATGCGTTGGAAGTCTGCGATCATGGTCTCGATCTGGGTGACCCTGCGGCGCTTCTCGTCGACCTGAAACTTCTTCAGGCGGATGAGGGTATCTCGTGACTTCATCGACTCGTACTCCCCAGAAGTCCCCGCGCTGCACGTGGGACGACACCGGTCACCCCACAGGCCCGATGGGGGCCAAGACCGGCTCTGCTACTCTCTTGGATCGGATGATGACCTGACAAAGTTAGCGTTCCGTTTCCAAATTGCCGAGGATTTGCGCCAATTGGCGGTAGCCGTCCGCCAGTGACGCCTTCTCGTCCTTGCGCTGGCGCAGGAACGCCTCCAGCGGCTCGTGCAGGCGGATCGCCTCGTCGACCTCCGGGCTGGAGCCGGCCCGGTAGGCGCCAAGCCGGATCAATTCCTCCATGTCGGCATAGGTCGCCATCACCTGGCGTGCCCGCTGGATGACCGGCCAGAACTGCGGGTCCGCCGATTTCGGCATGGTGCGCGAGACGGATTTGAGGATGTTGATCGCGGGATAGCGGCCGCGCTCCGCAATCGCGCGCTGCATCACGATGTGGCCGTCGAGGATGCCGCGGACCGCATCCGCGATCGGCTCGTTGTGGTCGTCGCCATCGACCAGCACCGTGAAGATCGCGGTGATGGCACCTATCCCGAGGCCCGGCCCGGCGCGCTCCAACAGCTTCGGCAATTCGGTGAAGACGGTGGGGGTGTAGCCTTTGGCGGTCGGCGGCTCGCCGGCGGACAGACCGATCTCGCGCTGAGCCATGGCAAAGCGCGTCACCGAGTCCATCAGGCAGAGCACGTCCTTGTCCTCGTCGCGAAAATACTCGGCGACCGCGAGCGTCAGATACGCGGCCTGGCGGCGCATCAGCGCCGGCTCATCCGAGGTCGCGACCACCACGACTGAGCGCGCGAGCCCCTCCTCTCCCAGATCGTCCTGGAGGAACTCCTGCACCTCGCGGCCGCGTTCGCCGATCAGTCCGATGACGCTGACATCGGCATCGACGTTGCGCGCCAGCATCGACAGCAGCACCGACTTGCCGACGCCGGAGCCTGCGAAGATGCCCATGCGCTGGCCGCGGCAGCACGTGAGAAAGGTGTTCATCGCGCGCACGCCGAGATCGAGCGGCGCGCCGACACGCTTGCGCGAGTGTGCCGGCGGCGGCGTGTTGCGGAACGGCATCGGCGAGGAGCCCTGCGGCAACGGCCCCTTGCCGTCGATCGGCTCGCCCAGCGCGTTGACGACGCGGCCGAGCCACGCTGCAGACGGCCGCACCTGATTGGCCGCATTGGCGATGACCGCCTTGCAACCGCGGCGCACGCCGTCGAGGCCGGCGAACGGCATCACGACGGCATTGTTGCCGGAGAAGCCGATCACCTCGCAGGGAATGGTGCGGTTGGCACCGGTCTCGATCACCAGCCGCGCGCCGACCGACATGGCATGAATGGGACCGGCGACCTCGACCATCAGGCCGCGCACGCCGACCACGCGGCCATATATGTTGATGCCGTCGATGTCGCCGATCTGTTCGGCCAAAGCCTTCATCGGTGGGCCTTCATGAAAGGGCGCGCGCTGCTCATCCGGGACATCACGGTCAAAACCTTAAGTTTCGCCATATTTCTGAACGGCGCTTAACTTCGTGTTTACCCGCATCATTAATCATTGCGTCACTGTCTTTGACACTGAGCGTGGCTTCCCTTCAGAAGAAGGCTGAGTCGCGGGAGTCGGTTAGGCCCGTCTCTTAAAGTGGAGCTTGAACGGAACTAGGTGACGAAAGCTGCTTCGCGCGCAAGACCTTAGGGCGATTCGACAAAAATTGCACGGTGGGGACTTGCGTTCCAGAATCAGAGTTTGTTAACCATCTGTCGTCAGGATCCGAATCAGTTGTTCAAAGGCGTTTTGTTGAGTGCCGCGAATGCGGCCGACCTGACGCCCAGGAGCGGCGACTATGGGGAACTGGCATGCGCGTTTTGCTGATTGAAGATGACAGCGCCGTCGCGCAGTCGATCGAGCTGATGTTGAAGTCGGAGAGCTTCAACGTCTACACGACCGATTTGGGGGAAGAAGGCGTCGATCTCGGTAAACTATACGATTACGACATTATTCTTCTCGACCTCAACCTGCCCGACATGTCCGGCTACGACGTGCTCAAGCAGCTCCGGGTCTCGAAAATCAAGACACCGATTCTGATCCTCTCCGGCCTCGCCGGCATCGAGGACAAGGTCAAGGGTCTCGGCGTCGGCGCCGACGACTACATGACCAAGCCCTTCCACAAGGACGAGCTGGTGGCCCGCATCCACGCGATCGTGCGCCGCTCCAAGGGCCATGCCCAGTCGGTCATCCAGACTGGCGACCTCGTCGTCAACCTCGACACCAAGACGGTGGAAGTCGGCGGCCAGCGCGTGCATCTGACCGGCAAGGAATATCAGATGCTGGAGCTGCTCTCGCTCCGCAAGGGCACGACCCTCACCAAGGAAATGTTCCTCAACCATCTCTATGGCGGCATGGACGAGCCCGAGCTGAAGATCATCGACGTCTTCATCTGCAAGCTCCGCAAGAAGCTCGCCAACGCGTCCGAGGGCCGCAACTTCATCGAGACCGTGTGGGGCCGCGGCTATGTGCTGCGCGAGCCGCACGAAGCCGACGAGCGCATCCCCGCCTGATCCTGGGTTCACGTGGCAAGCCCCGCAGGGCTTGCTCCTCCCAGCCTGGACCCCGCCGCAAATGGCGGGGTTTTGTTTTTTGGGGGCGTCCTCTCCCGGTCCTGCTTGAGGGAGATTGCACCGACCGTACCGTTCCAGCTTCACCACCCCCTAACATTTGAACCGCTAACCTCCTCCCGCCGACGAATGGTCGCTGCACGATGGGGGAACGATGATCCTGCAATCACTCGCCGGCCTGCCAGCCTTCCTGGTCTATTTCTGTACCGGGCTGATCGCGATCGTGGCCTATCTGTTCGTCTATACGCGCATCACCGCCCACAACGAATTCCAGCTCATCCGCGACAACCAGCCGGCCGCGGCGATCGCACTTGGGCTCAGCCTGCTCGGCTTCGTCGCGCCGCTGGTCAGCGCCATCGCGCATTCGGCCAACGTGCTGGACTGCCTGATCTGGGCGACGATCGCATTGGTCGTCCAGGTCATCGTGTTCTATCTCGTCAAGGTTCCGGTGCCGAACCTGTCGGCGCGAATCGATGCCGGCGAGCTTGCGCCGGCGATCTGGCTCGGCCTGTCCTCGCTCGCCGCGGGGCTGCTGAACGCTGCCAGCATGATCTACTGATCATGGCCGACAAACCCGCCAAAAAGCAGTTCGGCAAGCGCCGGCCGGTGGCCGAGCCACCGCCGTCACGGCCGCCGACGAAGCGCTCCGGCCATGTCGCGCTGCTGGTGATGGGCACGATTGCGGTCGGCACCACCGCCTACACCTTGATGCCGCGGCAGAACTGCGAGCCCACCCCCGGAGCCGTGCCGGGGCAGACGACCACGACATGCAGCAGCAGCAGTTCGTCGGGGGGCAGCAGCTCGCGCTGGTCGTCGCGGTCGAGCTTCTTCAACAGCGATTCCTCCAGTCATTCCTCGTCGGGAACGTCGTCCGTTTCCGGCCACGGCAGCGTGAGCCGCGGCGGCTTCGGCTCGTTCGGCCACGGCTTCTCCGGCGGCGGCTGATCCATGCAGCGCATCAGCTGCCTCGAGCGGGATGACTGGCGTGAGACCGCGGCGCAATGCGGCTTCACCTTCCACACCATCGGCGGCGAGCGCTATTGGGACGAGCGTGCCTATTACGGCTTCACGCTCGACGAGATCGAGCGCGGCATCGAGGCACCGACCGGTGACATTGACGCAATGTGCCTGGAGCTCGTGGGACGGGTGATCGGCGATGAGCGCCATCTCCGACGATTGAAGATTCCGGAAGCGTTCTGGAGCCTGATCGCCGAGAGCTGGAAGCGCGACGACCGCAGCCTCTATGGCCGGCTCGACCTCAAATTCGACGGCAAAGGTCCGGCAAAGCTGCTCGAATACAATGCGGATACGCCGACCTCGATCTTCGAGGCCGCGGTGTTTCAATGGACCTGGCTCGAACAGGCGATCGAACGGCGCATCGTCCCACCGCGCGCCGATCAGTTCAACTCCATCCATGAGCGGCTGATCGCGGCGTGGAGGGAGATCGCCGGCAGCCGCCACGTCCATCTCACCGGGGTCACGGACAACGAGGAAGACGCCGGCACACTCGCCTATCTCGAAGACACCGCGCGCCAAGCCGGGCTCTCGACCAAATTGCTCGATATCGAGCAGATCGGCTGGCGCGACGAGCCCGGCGGCTTCGTCGATCTCGACGATCGCGACATCGCACTGGCCTTCAAGCTCTATCCCTGGGAGTGGATGTTCCATGACACGTTCGGCGCCAAGCTCGCGAGCGCGCCGACACGCTGGATCGAGCCGCCGTGGAAGGCGGTGCTTTCCAACAAGGGCATTCTACCGCTGCTCTGGGAGATGTTTCCGAACCATCCCAATCTGCTGCCGGCCTTCTTCGAGGACGATCCGCGCGCCGCCGAGCTCGGCAGCTCGTTTGTGCGCAAGCCGCTGCTGTCGCGCGAAGGCGCCAACGTCACGCTGGTGTCGGGCGGCATGCCGCTCGATGAACAGGCCGGGCCCTACGGCGCGGAAGGCTTCGTGCGGCAGGCGCTGTCACCGCTGCCGAATTTCTCAGGGTTCTATCCAGTGATCGGAAGCTGGCTGGTGAACCACGAGCCCTGCGGCCTATCGATCCGCGAAGACGAGAGCCCGATCACGGGAAACGGTTCGCGGTTTCTGCCGCATGCGATTTTGTGAAGGCTCGTCATTCCGGGCGCGACAAAGTCGCGAGCCCGGAATGACGGAGAGTTCACCGCGCCGCGGCGATCTTCAACGACGGCGGCATCAATCCGCCCATCGGACGGCCTGAACGCGCAGGATTAAGCTGGTAGAGACCTCGACGCTCCGTGACGGGGCGGAACGCGTCGGTGATGCCGACGACGGATTCGGCAGCGCCAAGCAGCAGCGTGCCGTCGGCTTCCATCGCCTTGGCCAGGCGCTCGAAGATCACCGCCTTGGTGTCCTGATCGAAATAGATCAGCACGTTGCGACAGAAGATCACGTCGAACGTGCCCAGATGAGAGAAGTCCTGCAGCAGATTGAGCTGGCGGAACTGCACCATGGCGCGAATGTCGGCATTGAGCTGCCAGAGTTCGCCGACCTGCGTAAAATACTTCATCAGGTGCTGGATCGGCAGGCCGCGCTGCACCTCGAACTGGCTATAGACACCGGCTCTGGATTTCTCCAGCACCTCCTGCGACAGATCGGTGGCCACGATCTCGATGCGCCAACCGGCCAGGGCTGCGCCTATCTCCTTCACACACATCGCGATCGAATAAGGCTCCTGCCCAGTCGAGGAGGCCGCCGACCAGATGCGAATCGACTTGCGCGCCGCGCGCGCCTGGATCAGGCTCGGCAGGATGGTGTCGCGCAGATGATCGAATGGGATCTTGTCGCGATAGAAGAAGGTCTCGTTGGTGGTCATCGCCTCGACCACGTCGGTCGCAAGCCGACCGTCGCCATTCCTGATCTTCAGCACGAGATCGGGAATGCCTTCCAGGCTCGCCCTGCGGGCGAGCGGCAGCAACCGGCTCTCGACCAGATATTGCTTGTCGGCGGAGAGATCGAGACCGGAGCGTTCTTTCAGGAACTTGCGCAGATAATCGTAGTCGACCGGCGTCACGAGCGGTCTCCCGCGAACAGGCGATTGACCTTGGCGCCGATCTGGTTGAGCGGCAGGATCGCCGCGCAGATGCCAGCATTGGCCGCAGCCCCCGGCATGCCCCAAACCACGCTGGAAGCCTCGTCCTGTGCGATGACGCTGCCGCCGGCAGCGACGATGTCCTTGCCGCCGCGCATGCCGTCCGAGCCCATGCCGGTCAGGATTACGGAGAGAATGTTGCCGTGCCAGACGTCGATGGCCGAGGTGAAGAGCGGATCGACCGCGGGCTTGCAGAAGTTGACCGCGGGACCGTCGTCGAGCGCGATCACGGTGTCCCCGCCGCTGCGTGCGACGCGCATGTGCTTGCCGCCCGGCGCGAGATAGATCCGTCCCGGCTTCACCAGCTCGCCGTCGACCGCCTCGGCTGCCGGCCGGCGGCTCGAGCGCGCCAGATGCTCGGCAAGGATGGTCGTGAAGGTCGGCGGCATGTGTTGGGTGACCAGCACCGGAACGCGGTCGATCACCGGCCCGAGATCGGCGACGAGCGCCATCAGCGCCTGCGGTCCGCCGGTCGAGGATCCGATCAGCAACACCTTCGGTACCTGGGTCGAGAACGCACGCGTCGTGAGCGCCCCCGATGACGGTGCGGCCGGAGCCGGTGCAGGCGCGGCAGACCTTGCGACGGACGGTGCACGCAGCGCAGGCGCCGGACTGGCCGGCGCGAGCGGCGGGCTTGCGACCGCGGGCTTGCGACGCAGCCGTGCGCCGAGATGGCGGATCTTCTGGATCAGGTCGTGATGAAAGATGTCCGCCGCCGACGCTTCGCGCGTCGACTCCGGCTTGGGGATGTAATCGGCCGCGCCGAGCGACAGCGCCTTGAAACTGATCTCGGCGTTGCGGCGCGTCAGCGTCGAGGCCATGATGATGACGAGATCGCGCTTCTTCGCCAGCAGTTTTGGCAGCGCCGAGATGCCGTCGAGCTCGGGCATTTCAATGTCGAGCACGGCAACGTCGGGGTTGATGCGCTCGAGCTGGTTGACCGCTTCGAGCCCGGTGCGCAAGGAGGCCGCGACCTCCATGTCATGCTCGGCACCGACCCAGCGCGAGATCAGACCGCGGATGACGACGGAGTCGTCGACGATCATGACCCGCAGCGGCCCCGTTTCACGCGACGAGCCCGTGGTCGAATTACCTGCGAACGCAACACTCATTACTCACCAACTCAGACTGAAACGGTTCAGTTGAAAAATAGCTCCGAAGGATCCGTTCGGCCTCCGGGCGGTCGCTCAGATCAGGCCGACTTCCTGGAATTTCGCCGTCACGATGTCCTTGTCGAACGGCTTCATGATGTATTCGTTGGCGCCGGCGTGCAGCGCGCGCGCGATATGCGCGACGTCGTTCTCGGTGGTGCAGAACACCACCTTGGGCTGGTCGCCGCCGGGCATGCGCCTGAGATGGCCGAGGAACTCGTAGCCGTCCATCACCGGCATGTTCCAATCAAGCAGCACCGCATCGGGCAGCCCGCGCTTGCAAGCCTCCAGCGCCTTCTCGCCGTCTTCGGCTTCGAGGATCTGAAAGTCGAGGCCTTCCAGGATCCGGCGCGCAACCTTCCGGATGACGCTGGAATCGTCAACGACGAGACAAGTTCGCATGTGAACCTCTGCTTCCTCCCCTTACGGGGCACTTCCAGTTGCAAGTCCGCCGGCGGCGGCGCCGCCGTATCAGGCCGCCATCATTTCGGGCGCCAGCTCGAGGACGCGATCGACGTCGAGGACGACCATGAGCTGGCCGTCGAGGCGGTGGACGCCGCCGGCGAGCTTGGCCATGCGTGGGTCGAGGTTGACGGGGTTCTCCTCCATGCCGGCCTCGGGCA
>Ga0268287_100045_pt1 | contig 135988 bp, 111 predicted proteins | sample MetcocultureR3M_FD_191348 | JGI IMG/M metagenome (GOLD analysis project Ga0268287, IMG submission 191348) | Soil microbial communities from Anza Borrego Desert, Southern California, United States - Methanotrophic co-culture R3-M | ecosystem: Environmental > Terrestrial > Soil > Desert | place...
CTCTTCGAGACGGTAGCCGCCTTGCTCCAAGCCGCCCGCGAGTTCTTCGACCGTCACAACCGCTCTCCACAGCTGGTGCTCTCGATTATCGGTTCCTATGCCGTAAAAGTTTCATGAATGTACTTAGGCTTCGCCTGTTCAGTTTTGCTCCCGGCGGATTTGTGCCCATCCGACAACGCTTCTGATTTAGAGTGTTACGCCAAAATTTCCTTCGTTTATGAGTCAGCCAGAGTTTTCCCAATGCGCATAACCACAGTTCTCCCGATCCTTGTAACCTTTCTTCTCCTCGCGGGATGTGCGGCGGATGAGCCCAAACCGACTCCACCACCGCCCACCGTCGTACAGTTGAGGATCGAGGCGCTGCCCGATATCAATCTCGACGGCGAGGGCCGTCCGTCGCCTTTGTTGCTTCGCGTGTATCAGCTTAAGGAGCTGGCCGCCTTCAACGGCGCCGACTTCTTCCAGCTTTATCAGAACGAAAAAAGCGTCCTCGGCGCCGACATCGCGGGCAAGGAGGAATTCATTCTCCGCCCTGGAGAGAAGCGTGAGCTTTCTTTCGAAGCAAAACCCGACGCAAAGGCCGTCGGGGTGTTCGCGGCTTACCGCGATCTCGATTCGGCCCAATGGCGAGCCTCGGCTGCGATCCCTCCGAATACCACCAGCATCATCAAACTCCGCGTAACCAGCGACCGGCTCGACTTGGGATCTCCCGAACCGACCGATGAAGCGCCCGCCAATTAGGTCCGTCGCCGCCGCGTTGTTATCGGTCCTGCTGGTAGCCGGCTGCTCATCGCCCGCTCGGCGGATCGAAGACGCGGCGGCGCGCTTCGGATACCGGCCGCTCAGTCTGGACGGAAACGGCTTCAGGCTCGCGGCATTTTTCAAGCCCGGTGCGAAAGACGCCGGCAACAGCTTGCATCTCTATCTCGAAGGCGACGGAACGCCCTGGCTGTCGCGCCGGACGATCTCGGACGACCCTACTCCCCGCGATCCGGTCATGTTGAGGCTGATGGCCTTGGACGAAGGCCCGGCTCTTTATCTCGGGCGTCCGTGTTATTACGGGCATTCGGCCGATCGCGGCTGCTCGCCGGCGCTGTGGACACATCGGAGGTACGGCCCCGAGGTGGTCGACAGCCTGGCGCACGCCTTGCGGAGCTTCCTTTCGAAAAACGCCTTCGAGCGGCTGGTTCTGTTCGGACACAGCGGCGGCGGCGCGCTGGCCGTTCTGATGGCACCGCGTTTCCCGGAAACCTCCGCCGTCGTGACCTTGGCCGGAAATCTCGACATCGAGGCCTGGACCGCGCATCACGGATACAGCCCTCTTGCAGGCTCGCTGAACCCGGCCGAAATCAATGCTAAGGGCGTCATCGAATACCATTATCTCGGCGAGACCGACCGAATCGTCCCGCCCTCCGTCTTCGAACCGATCGCCAAACGGCGCCCCCAGGCCCAGGTTTTCGTGCTCCCCAACTTCGACCACCACTGTTGCTGGCAAGAAGTCTGGAAAGGCATTCTGCAAAAGACGGCCGATCTCGGATCAAACTCCGCAAGCGCCCTTGCACAATGAATGCTACATTTTTAGCCCATCCCGCCCCGATCTCCGGAGAAACTGCAACCATGAAGCCGCTGCGTAAGACATCCTTAGCCCTTGCCTTATCCACCACCCTTCTGATCGGCTGCGCCTCTCAGCCGGTCAGTCAGGAGGAAGCGGCGCGCGCCGTCGAAGGTTATATCGAGGATGCGGACAAACTGTTCGTGGTCGACTGCCTCCTTCCCGGCCAAGTGCGAAAACTCGGGTCGCAAATGACCTATCTCAGTGCCCGCCGTCCGATCCGAACCACGGCCGCCGACTGCGAGGTGCGCGGCGGCGAATATGTCGCTTACGACCGCGCGAATTATTCATCCGCCCTGAAGGTCTGGCTGCCCAAAGCCCAGGAAGGCGACGCCACGGCCCAGCTCTACGTCGGGCAGATCTACGAAAAAGGCCTCGGGCAGGAGCCCGACTATCGGAAAGCGGCCGAGTGGTATCGGAAGGCGGCCGAAAAAGGCAATGCCCAGGCGCAGATCAACCTCGGACATCTCTACGAAAAAGGCTTGGGCGTCACTAAAGACAGCGCTGCCGCGAGCCGCTGGTATCAAAAAGCATCCGGGCTCGAAGGCAGCGATTTGAATTTCACGCCGGCGGTCGCGGCTTCCGATGCACAGCGGCAGGAAATCGAAACCCTGCGCCAGGCCGCCGAGCGCAGCCGTCTCGAAGCCGAGGAACTCCGCAGCGAACTCAACTCGACCCGGCAGCAGCTACAGGAACAGCAAGATGCTCTGCGCAAATCGCAGGATGAGATCGACAACCTTCGGGAGAAGCTCGCGAAGCAAAAGGCGGCCTCATCGACCGGCGACGATCCGAAGATACGCGAACTCGAGGAAGAACTCCGGCAGAAAACCGCCCTGCTCAAAACGCAGCAAGCCAAAGTCAGCCAGATGACGGCCGCATTCGGCCGGGAGCGCCAAAAGCTCAAGCAGGAACTGGCGGCGGTCCGGACCCAAACGGCCCCGGCGAAGGCCGGTTCCCCGGCAGGAACCGGAACGAACGGCCAAACCGTCAATTCCGCGCGCAAACAACTGGACGAAGCCGAAACCGCGCTCCAAGCAAAAATGGAGGACTATCAAAAGAGGTCGTCCGAACTGACCGCATGGCTGACTCAGAAGGACAAGCCGAACGGGGACGTCTCGCGTGCGCAGATCGACCGCCGAAAATCCGAGCTTCAGAACCAGGCCAGAGAGATCGCTCTGCTCAAGGAAAAGGTGGAACAGCTGGCGTTCAAGGTTCAGGAACAGCCCGCTCCGGAAATGCTCGCCCAGGCGGGCCCGCAGGTGGAGATCATCGACCCGCCCGTCACCATGACCCGCGGCGCGCGGGTGATTCAGGTGGGGCCGGAAGCCAGGGAGATCGTCGGGAAAATCGAGTCTTCGGCGGAACTGCTTTCATTGATCGTCAACGACAAGCCTCTGACACCCGATACCTCCGGTATCTTCCGGTACCCGATCAATCCCGGCGAATCCACGGGTTCGGTCAAGATCACCGCGACCGACAAGAAAAACAAGGTCACCAGCCTGGACGTCACCCTCATCGGGCAATCCGCGCAGCCTTCAGAGACGACGGCCACGGCGCCGGTTGAAAGCAAACGCGCGGGGCGGCCGACCGATATCCATTTCGGCAAGTTCTACGCGCTCATCATCGGCAACAACAGCTACAGCGCCTATCCTGCCCTGCAAACCCCGGCCAACGACGCGAAGAGCCTGGACGTCATCCTGCGCGAACGCTACGGCTTCAACACCAAGCTCCTCCTCAACGCCAACCGCCATCAAATCATGACGGCGCTGAACGAAATCCACAAAAAGCTGACATCGGAAGACAACCTGTTGATCTACTACGCGGGACACGGCGAAATCGACCCCAACACGAACCTCGCCTACTGGCTGCCCACCGACGCCGAAGTCGGCAATCCGGCCAACTGGATTTCCAGCCAAAGCATCACCGAATTCCTCAGCATCATGCCCGCCCGCCACGTTCTGGTCGTCGCCGACTCCTGCTATTCCGGCGCCATGACCGGTTCGGCCATCGCCAAACTCCCGGACGCCATGGACGAAAGCAAGCGCGCCAAGTGGCTGAAGATCATGGCCACCCGCAAGGCGCGGACGGTACTGACCTCCGGCGGCGTAAAACCCGTGCTCGACCTGGGCGGCGGCGGCCATTCGGTATTCGCCAACGCCTTCCTCGGCGTATTGCGCGGCAACAAGGGAATCCTGGAAGACTACGACGTCTTCCGAGCCGTGGCCGGCCAAGTCAAAGCCTCGGCCTCCAAAGCCGGTTTCGAGCAAATGCCCCAGTACGCCCCGCTCCAGCACGCCGGCCACGAAGGCAGCCCGTTCTTTTTCGTACCGGATAATGCGTGAGGGAAGAATGCATTTAGTGAATGGCGCCAAAGACAATTGGATGCACTGAACGAAGGGAAGCGCATCGATCGCGAACGATGCGCTTCGTGCCTCAGCGCATCCTATGTACTAGCGCCATTGTTTTAGACGTCAAAGTTGACATAAACAAAGGCGTTGCATATGAGCGAATTCCGAACTCGATTTCATTTTTGAGCTCGACTTTAAGCTATGTTCTATCGGGAGTTGAAGAGTGAGAGGTAATGTCATCTCCTACATCGAAATATGCCAGAAAGAAGGCACAAGCCTACAGCGTGGCATGAATTTCAGATTGAAGGGGCGCCATTCTGTCATCCTCATGTCGGTACGCCCTAACTCCCCTTATCGCGATGAAGTACAAGAGGATGGAGCCGTTCTCATTTATGAGGGCCACGACGAGCCAAAGCGCAAGGGAATTTCTGATCCCAAGACTCTTGATCAACCTGAACGACGCCCTGGTGGAACATTAACCGAGAACGGTAAATTCCATCAGGCCGCACAGCAGTTCAAGGCTGGGCATAAAGGCCCAGATATTGTTCAGGTCTATGAAAAAATTAAAGCGGGCATTTGGACCGACAATGGGTTCTTTCACCTGGTTGATTCGTGGGTCGAAAATGATGGCGTCAGAAATGTTTTCAAATTCAAACTTGTTGCCGTCGAAAGCGTATCTGATGAATCTGCTGCAGAAGAAGTATCGAGTCGCCTTGTTGAGCGCAGCCGCATAATCCCCACAAGCATCAAGCTAGAAGTATGGGCACGCGATGGTGGGAAGTGCGTAACATGCGGTGCAACCGACGAGCTTCACTTTGACCATATCCTTCCTTTTTCAAAAGGTGGTACATCTCTAAAAGCCGAGAATGTGCAATTACTGTGCGCGCGCCACAACCTTAGCAAGAGCGCAAAGATTCAATGAGCAACGAGCATAACAAGTCGTTCCAGAGCTATAGGATGCGCTGAGGCACGAAGCGCATCGTTCGAGTACCACTTCAAATCCACATGACGGACTACCGCCGTATTTACATTCCCGGCGCTACATGGTTCTTCACGGTCAATCTCGCGGAACGTCGCAACAACCACTTGTTGGTTGAAAAGATCGATCTCCTTCGAGCCGCATTTCGTTATGTCAAAGAACGAAGGCCTTTCCAGGTCAATGCCGTGCGGTCGTCATGCCGGATCATCTCCATTGCATCTGGACATTGCCTCCGGAAGACGGTGATTTTTCGACTCGCTGGAATTTGCTCAAAGGGCATTTTTTCCGTGCCGTCGAGAAAAGCGAGCGCGTGTCGGAAAGTCGTGGCAAACGGCGGGAACGCGGTTTATGGCAACGCCGGTTTTGGGCGCATTTGATCACCGATCAGGTGACTTTAACAGCCACATGGATTGCATCCACTGGAACCCCGTCAAACATGGCTGGGCAAAGCGGATTACCGATTCCCCGCATTCGAGTTTTCATCACCTCGTGGAACGAGGTTTTTATCCAGCCACCTGGGGGCATTCAGGGGAATTCGAACTTGATGCAGGTGAATGACTCGAAAGATGCGGTTCATGCCGGACTTCCCCGTTCGGCACCCTGCGGGTGGCTTTGTCGTGCACCAATTCGCTCGGAGCGAATTGGAACGTGCGAAGCACGGTCCGAAGGGCGAGTTTCAGGGATGAGACGAGTAAATCGTCCTCGCCACGCTACGCTGTCCCGCTTCGCTCGCGAGTCCAGGGCAGCCCGTCCCTGGCCTGCCCGCTCGCCGCGTTGCGCCTCGCCCTGCCGATTTGTCGTGCCTCAGCGCATCCTATGAACTGTGCGCGTATCGCAATCTTGAGAAGAGCGCAAAGATTCAATGAATACACATTGGGTTAGTGGCATAAGAATAGAATCGATCTATCTCCGAAAAACAGTGCGCGCTTTCCTCCACACGTTAAGCAAATCGTTGAGCGGTTATAAAATTTACCTCACCTTTTAAGAGAAGGAATCGTCATGGAACTTTCCGCTGTCTTAACTCCGGCACCCGAAGGTGGCTATGTCGCCTTCAATCCTGAAACAGGGACAACTACGCAAGGCGAGACTGTCGAGGAAGCCTTGGCTAATTTACGTGAGGCGACCGAGCTTTACCTCGAAGAATTCCCGTTGTCCATCATGGGGCGTCCACTACTGACAACTTTTCACGTAGCCGAACATGCCTAAATTGCCCGTCGTCTCGGGCGCAGAGGCAGTACGGGCATTGGAATGGCTTGGGTTTATCGTTGTACGGCAGCGTGGCAGTCACGTTGTTCTTCGCCGTGGATCATCCGGGTGTGTTGTACCAAACCACCGGGAGCTGAAGGCGGGCACATTGACTGGCATTCTCAAACAAGCCGGCGTATCACCCGATGAGTTCATTACTGCGTTACGTGCCTGACATTTCTCAAGAAGCATTGCGGTCGACGCTGTTCCATCCTCACAAGTTAAACCGTTTTAAGATGTTCTTGCTCAGCAGTTTGGCGCGTCGGAATTGCTGCTTGCTATTCCCGAACATCAGCCTGCATAAGGCGGAATAGCGTACTCGCGCATTTCGCCGCATGGGGACATCCCTTTCGGCGTATTAGAGCGTTTTCATCTCGCTCGTACGGCAAAACAGGCCTGCTGGAGTCGTTGGCGCCTTCGGCTCGGGTAGATCGACTCAAGCTTTCGTAGGTCGGCAATCCTTTGCCGACGAAGACGCTCGGCGGGACGTGTCGTCGGGAAGGGGGGCTTCGGCGCTCCCGAAGACGCCGTTTGCGATTGGGAAGGATTCCCGACCTACTCGCGAGTGCCCGTACAGTCGGTATGAAAATGCTCTAGCCTCAGCGTAATGCACCCTACGCGAGCCCCATAGGTGGGCTTCTGCATGTTCTCAAAAGAGGATGGAGCGCTCCGGACGATCTGATATGATGGGGCCACGGTTGACATGGAAAGTCGAGGTCATGTTCGATTTTTTCGTCAAATCAGGACTCAAGCGCATTCTGTTCCTGGCGTTATGCTGGTGGGCCTTGACGGAGGGGGCGTCGGCCTGGGCCTTCGGCGTGCCGGTCATTCTCATCGCGCTTGTTTCAAGCTTCCTCATCAATCCGTCCGGATACAGGCCCCTGTACGGTCTGCCCCGTTTTCTCGGTTTCTTTCTCTGGCACTCGCTGCTCGGCGGCATCGATGTCGCGCGGCGCGCCTTGCATCCGAAAATGCCTCTGGCGCCGGCATTCGTGGATTTTTCCCTGCGGCTGACAGACGAGGCGGCCTGCGTACTTCTCATCAACACCGTCAATTTGCTGCCGGGCACCCTGGTCGCCGAACTGGACGAGCAGCGGCTGCAGGTTCATGTCCTAGACAAGGGGCTGCCCATTCTCGAATCCCTGCGAACGGTGGAAGAACGGGTTGCGGCTCTGTTCGGCCTCTCCTTGAATCAAGCCGGGGATACGCCCCATGCCTGAACTGAACCTGGCGCTCGCTTTCTTTCTGCTCCTCAACATCGCCGCCGGATTGCTCCGGATCGTGCGCGGTCCTACCTCGGCCGATCGAATGCTGGCGGCACAGTTGTTCGGCACGACCGGCGTAGCGGTCTTGCTGTTGTTGGCGGAGGCGCAAAACTTGCCGGCGCTCCGCGATGTCGCCTTGACTTTCGTGCTGCTCGCGGTGCTTGCGACAGTGGCGTTCGTAAGGCGGTTTTCCGATCGCAGCGACGGGGATGACGAGTCGTGAACGAGATTGCGCTTCAATGGCTTTCTGCCTTCTCGCTGTTTCTTGGCGTTTCATTCTTTTTTGCCGGAACTGTCGGTCTCTTGCGCTTTCCCGATACGTACACCCGAATTCATGCCCTCACCAAAGCCGATAATTTAGGGTTAGGCCTGGTCATTTTCGGTCTGATGCTGCAGACCGAATCCTGGGCGGTGATACTGAAACTCTTGCTGATCTGGCTGCTCGCGCTGCCGGCCAGCGCCACGGCCTGTCATCTGCTCGCCCGCCATACCCTGCGGTCCGAACACCGGACCAGAGTCTCCACTTGGCAGGAACCACAGTGATGCTCGGCGAAATACTGGATTTTTCGTTGGCTGCAATCCTGATTTGGATTGCCTGGCGGACCATGGCAACCCCTGATCTGTTCAATGCGGTGGTGCTGTTCATCGCCTTCGGCCTTCTGATGACGCTGGCCTGGGTAAGGCTGCACGCTGCGGACATCGCCATGGCCGAAACCGCCATCGGGACCGGGCTAACCGGAGCCCTGATGCTCGACGCCGTGGCGCACATCACCGGTAAACGCGGACGCCGGCGTGCGGGAAGGAACCCATCATGAGCGCGGTGTACGGACCGATCCGGCAGATCGCCGCCGCGCTCGCTTGGATCTTGGGCATCGGCCTTATCGCGGCGATAGTCTCTCTTTCCCGCCCGGACTTCGGCTTGGCGCAACTCGTCGAAGCGCATCTGGAGGAAAGCGGTGTCCGACACCCGGTAACGGCCGTGCTGCTGAATTATCGCGGCTACGACACTCTTCTGGAGATTGCCGTGCTGTTGTTGGCCGTGCTGGGAATCCTGGCATTCCGGCCTCCAGGCCCCGCCACCATACCCGACGCCGCGCCCGATTCGAGCCCCGTGCTCGCGGCTCTGAGTCGCTTGATAGTTCCGCTCATCGTTCTCGCTGCGGGATATCTGTTATGGGCGGGCGCGCACCGGCCGGGTGGAGCATTCCAAGCGGGGGCTGTGCTCGCGGGGGGCGGCGTTCTGCTGCGCCTGACCGGCACGATTCCAAGCTTCGAGTCGCCGAATGCATGGTTGCGTGTAAGCCTCGTTGTGGGCCTCGGGGTATTTCTTGCGGTTGCCGCTCTGCCGCTGTTCGAGGGTTCGAGGCTGCTGGAATACCGAACGGCGGAAGCTGCGATGGCTATCCTGGTGGTGGAATCGGCGCTGACCGTGTCGATCGCGGCGATTCTCGCAACCGCTTTCATCGGCGCGGCACCTCCCCGCATTCGATGCATGTCACCGTCCCGACCGGCACACTCGGCGGAGGGCGAAAGAGCGGGACAGTCATGATCGGCGGCGGGCTGATCTATGCCATGGCTGGCGTGGTTCTGTTCGCCATCGGCCTTTACGGCTTCATCATCCATGCTCATCTGGTACGGAGACTGATCGCATTCAACATCATGGGCAGCGGCGTGTTCCTGGTCCTCGTGGGGCTGCCGCAGCGAGTCGCCGGAACGCCGCCGGACCGGGTTTCGGAAGCCCTGGTACTCACCGGAATCGTCGTCGCGGTCAGCGCTACCGCTTTTGGGCTGGCGCTGGTCCGGCGTCTTTACGACTTGACCGGAGAAACTCGCCTGCCGAACGATCCTCGGCCCGAGCCATGAGCGGCATCTCGTTCGCCGCGCCATGGATACCCTTGCTGATTTTGCTTCCTCTGATGGCCGGAGCTCTTTCCTTCCTGTTCGGACCGCGCGGCCACAGAAGCCTGCTGGCGGCAACGATGACCGGCATTTGGTTCTCGCTGATACGGCTCATTCTCGAATTCGAAAATGCGGGTCTCCAGCACTATCCGATCGGAGGCTGGGGAGCACCTCTCGGGATCGATCTGCGAGCAGACGGGCTGAGCCTCGCGATGTTGGGCATGACGGCGACCGTAGGAAGTTTCATCAGCCTCTATGCTCTGGGTTATTTTGCCGGCGACGAAAACCGCGGCATCCGGTTCTGGCCGCTTTGGTGGCTTTTGTGGGGGGCGCTCAACGCCGTTTTTCTCTCGGCCGATCTCTTCAATTTGTACGTAACCCTCGAACTGTTGAGTCTAAGCGCCGTCGGTCTGGTCGTGCTCGCGGGCGACCGAGACTCGCTCGCTGCCGGGCTCCGCTATCTTCTCGCGGCGCTGGCGGGCTCTCTGGCGTATCTCATGGGCGTAGCCCTGCTGTACGGCGCCTACGGCACCTTGTCACTGGAGCGGATGGCGGGATTGTTCCGCCCGGAACCCGCAAACACATTGGCGGCGAGCCTGATTACCGTGGGACTGATGCTGAAGACTGCCCTTTTTCCACTCCATTTCTGGTTGCCGCCTGCGCACGGGAGTGCTTTGGCTCCGGTCAGCGCTCTGCTGTCGGGACTGGTCATCAAGGCTTCTTTTTACATGCTGCTGCGCCTTTGGTTCGAGGTCTTTCCGTCCGCGCTGACCGAAATCTTTACACAAGGAATCGGCTCTCTGGGCGCCATAGCCGTGTTTGCCGGGGCTTGGCTCGCGTTTCACCAGGAAAAGCTGAAAATGCTGATCGCCTGGTCGACCGTGACTCAAGTCGGCTATTTGTTTCTGACGTTTCCGCTTGCCGCTGCGTCTTCTACGAGTGCCCCGGCCGCCTTGAGCGGCGGCGTGTACTTGGCCGTGTCCCATGCCGTGGCCAAGGCCGCCGTGTTCTTGGCGGCCGGCGCCATGCTGAAAGTGACCGACGAAGACCGGATCGATCGGCTGGAAGGCGTCGGCCGGCACCTACCCATCAGCCTGTTCGCCTTCGCCATGGCTGGTGTCAGTCTCATGGGTCTGCCGCCGAGCGGAGGATTCATCGCCAAGTGGCTTCTGCTCAATGCCGCGCTGTCCTCCGGGCAATGGTGGTGGGCCGCCGTTCTGGTCTTGGGCGGGCTCGCGTCCGCCGCCTATATCTTTCGAGTGCTGCGCCGCTGTTTTCTGCCACCAAGGGAGTACGCTGCGTTCCATCCGGTGCCCTTGGTCATGCCCTTAGCCGCGCTGTCTTTGGCCGGCATCGCCCTGGCCCTGGGGCTGGCGGCGGCTTATCCGCTTCGCCTCTTGCAGACGGGCGCGCCCCTTCTGCTCGAAGCCTCCGCACCGTCGACGGTGGCCCCATGACTTTCGACGATTGGTTGCCCCTCCTGGTGGTATTGAGTTCGCTCATAACCGGCCTGCTCATTTTCTTCGTCGGCGAGGAACAGCATCGCACCCGCTCCTGGCTCAATCTGATCGGCGCGGTAGCCAAGCTCGTGCTGGTGGGCATCATGGTATGGGGCGTGTTCCAGAGACATCGTTACGAAACCCGGTTGCCTCTGCTGCCGGATCAAGATTTCGTATTGCGCGCCGACGCGATGGGCATGCTGTTCGTGGGGCTTTCCTCGGTCCTATGGCTGCTCACTACGATCTACGCGATCGGCTATCTGGAAGGATCGCCCCATCGCAGCCGGTTTTTCGGTTTTTTCAGCCTGTGCGTGACCTCCACCATGGGCATCGCACTGGCCGGCGATCTCATAACCTTCATCATTTTTTACGAGCTGCTGACGTTGTCCACTTATCCCTTGGTGGTGCACCGCGGTACAGCGGACGCGTTGCGCGCCGGGAAGGTCTATTTGCAATACACGATGACCGGCGGCGCACTGCTGCTGGTGGGCGTCGTCTGGCTGTACGAGGTGGTAGGGTCTGTCGAGTTCACCGAGCGCGGTGTGCTGGCGGGGGTTTCGGTGGTTGATTACCCTGACCTGCTCGCGATCTTCGCGATTCTGGTCGCGGGGCTCGGGGTCAAGACTGCGCTGGTGCCGCTCCACGGCTGGCTGCCGGTCGCCATGGTGGCGCCCGCTCCGGTAAGCGCCTTGTTGCATGCAGTGGCGGTGGTCAAGGCCGGGGCCTTCGGCATCGTGCGCATCGCCTACGACGTGTACGGGGTGGAGTTCGCCGCTCGCCTGGGCGTGCTGGATCCCTTGTCATGGGTCGCGGGCATCACCATCGTGTATGGCTCGGTGCGGGCGTTGACTCAGGATGACCTCAAGCGGCGGCTGGCCTATTCCACCGTCAGTCAGGTGTCGTACATCGTACTGGGTATCGGCATTCTCGGTCCGCTGGCGACCATCGGCGGCGTCGTGCACCTGGTACACCAGGGACTGATGAAGATCACTCTGTTCTTCTGCGCAGGCGATCTGGCCGAAACCCTGGGCATTCACAAGATCAGCGAAATGAACGGCGTCGGCCGGCGCATGCCCTGGTCCATGGTTGCGTTTACCGTGGCGGCCTTGGGCATGATCGGCGTCCCGCCGGTCGCCGGCTTCGTCACCAAATGGTATCTGGGCTTGGGGGCGATAGCCGCGAAGGACTACTGGGCGCTCGCTGTGCTTGCCGTCAGCACCGCGCTCAACGCCGCTTATTTCCTGCCGGTCCTACGTCGCATCTGGTTTCTGCCCGCGAGCGGAGAATGGCCGAAACGCGAACGCGATCAGCTCGAAACCCGTCCGACGCTGCTGGTGCCCACATTGATCACCGCTCTTCTCTCCCTTGCCGCCGGACTGTTCGCGGGCTCGTGGTTCAGCCCGCTGGGCTGGGCCAAGTTGGTCACGGCCCGGGAGTACGTTTCGTGAGCACGAATTGGCTGGTCGCCGCCGCCCTGCTCGCTCCTTCCCTTCTGGCGATCGCGCTATTCATGGCCTCAGGGCGTTCCCCGACATGGCCTATCGCGCCCTGGGCCGCATTGCCGGGCCTGGTTCTGGCCGCGGCGCCGGATTTCCGCATCGATCTGTCCTGGTTATTGCTAGGCACGCGTTTGGGACTGGATGCCACCGGTCGGATGTTTCTAATCTTCACCGCTCTGCTGTGGCTGATCGCAGGCCTTTACGCTCAGGTTTATCTGGCCTCCGATTCGAAGCGCCGCCGCTTCGGCGGGTTCTTTCTGAGCACCATGACGGGCAATCTCGGCGTCATTTTGGCCCAGGACGTGGCGAGTTTTTATTTATTCTTTTCTCTGATGACTTTTTCCGCCTATGGCTTGATCGTGCATGAGGGCGGTGAAGAGCCGCACCGAGCGGGGCGCATCTATCTGATCCTGGCCATCCTTGGGGAGGCCATGCTGCTCGTTGCTTTTTTGCTGAGCGCGAGCGCGGCGGAAAGTCTGTTTCTCGACCAGATTCCGAAGGCGGTCGCCGTATCGCCGCAGCGAAATCTGATCGTGGCGTTGTTCCTCGGCGGATTCGGGATCAAGGTTGGTGTCCTGGTGCTTCATGTCTGGCTACCTTTGGCGCATCCGGTCGCCCCCACTCCCGCCAGCGCGGTGCTGAGCGGAGTCATCATCAAGGCCGGTCTCTTGGGCTGGCTGCGCTTTCTGCCGCTGGGGCAGGCGGCTCTTCCCGATTGGGGCTATGGACTGACGGCCGCAGGGCTCGCCGCGGCGTTCTACGGTGCTGGGGTGGGATTGGTCCAAAAGGACTCCAAAACCGTGCTGGCCTATTCCAGCATCAGCCAAATGGGACTCATCACCGTGCCGGTCGGACTGGGCTTGGCGGCACCGGCCGGCTGGCCGTCGTCTCTGGCGGCGATTACGGTCTATGCGGTCCATCATGCTCTGGCCAAGGGAGCGTTGTTCCTCGGCGTCGGAGTCGCGCGGGAAACCGCTCGCGACGAGCGGAAACTTCGCTGGATCTCGGCCGGGCTGCTGCTGCCCGCGCTGGCGCTGGCGGGAGCTCCCTTTACCAGCGGTGCGCTCGCCAAAGAGTCGCTCAAGAGAGCCATAGGCTCGGTGCCCGAACCATCGCAGGACTGGCTGGCCTGGACATTGTCTTTCGCGGCGGTGGGCACCACGCTGCTGCTCGTACGCTTCCTCTACCTGGTCCGACACGAGGCGCTGACGGAAAGCCACGGCAGCGGGAGCCGGGGATTGGGTCTTACCTGGGGGCTGGCGCTGCTAGGCGTGTTGGCACTCACCTGGATCATGTTCGCCGACGCGGCGCGGGCCTTTTTCGAGCATGTGCTGGAACCCGGGATTCTCTGGAGCGAATTATGGCCGGTGGGCGGCGGTATCTTGCTGGCTTATCTGTTCGGCCGCCGGTTCGCCCGGTCCGCCCCGCCGATACCAGCGGGCGATTTGCTCGTACCGGCGGAACGGCTGGCGCTGAGTGCCTGGACGGGTATGAAAAGTTTATGGAATAAGGCAGTCCGGAAACCGGCTCGCCCGCCATGGAAAACCTTAGGCGCCCGGCTGGCCCAGGGTCTGGCATACGGCCAAGCGTGGCTTGAAAGCATGGCCATCGCCGGAATCCTGTTTCTCTTGCTCATCGTGCTTTTTGCCTTGGCATTGCTCCCGAAGAACTTCGGGCGTGAATAAGAGCCTATCCCAGTAGGTTCAAGAAACCCTTCGACAAGCTCAGGGCGAACGGCCTACCGGGATCGGCGCACGGAAGGTGAAGTCGGCGAGGTACTCGACGTGGATGATCGCGGCACATTGACCCGCGACGAACGCTATCAGGCCTCGGCTTACTCCGCGTATTTGCAGGACGCCATGCGCTTCGGCGACTGGACGATAACTCCGGGCCTCCGCATGGAGCACTACACCCAAAACAAGACGCGCGTTTTCGACGCAGAGGATGGCCCCGAGCCGAAAGAGGAAGACAACACATCGATTCTGCTGCCGGGCATCAGCTTTCTTTACAGCGGCTTCACGGACACACAGCTCTTTGCCAGCGTGCAGCGGGGTTATACGCCCGCGCCGGCTCGCGGCAGCGACTTCCCGCTGGTTCCCGAGACCGGTATCAACTCGCAGGTCGGGGTGCGCTCCAGCTTCGTGAAGGGCATCAATTTCGAACTGGCGGGCTTCTACAACGTTTTGAACAACACGCTCGTGCAACTCCCCTTCATCGATCCGAACACCGGGCGGGACATATTCATCAATGCGGAAGATTCCGAGGCCGTCGGCGTCGATGTCGCGGTGCGGGTCGACTCGGCCGCTTACACCCAGTCGCCCTATAATTTCTTTGGCATGCTGGCCTACAACTATACGGACGCGAGATTCACCGAGGGCGTCAGCAAGGGTAATCAAGTGCCCGAGGTTCCGCTGCACACGGGCAGTTTGACCTTGGGCCTGGAACACACGAGCGGCTGGCAGATCAGCGCGACCCTGACCCATATGGACAGCTTCTTCACCGACCCGGCCAACACCCGCGATCCCATCCTGACGGATGAAGACGGCGCCCCTCCGGAGGCGGGCGATGTGATCGACCTCCGCGAGCCCATCGTCGTGGGCGCCGTCCCCAGCCGCACCCTCCTTTCGGCGCGCGCGACCTATGCCATCCCGAACACTCCGGTAACGCTCTGGGTTCAAGGTCGCAACCTGACGGACAAGCTGTATGTCTCAGACTACTCGAACGGTTTGCGCCCGGGCCCGAGCCGAACGGTGATCGGCGGCGTGACGATCCGCTTTTGAGAACGCCTGAATCGTATCCCTACCCGCCTGAACTTGGGGGTTCCCGAGCTCCCCGCTTGGGAACCCATTGGCGAAAACGCTAATGCTTATTCCAGTATTGACCATTCAGGAATCACCGAGCATAAGTCCCCTCTCCCACCGGGTGTCGCAAAAGCAAAAATAGGCCGGGATGACGAAGAAATCCCAGCAATCCGCGAAAATGCAGGGTTTCGTTCCTCAGCCCAGCCTATAAATTGGACCTTTGCAACACTTTCCAGTGGGCGGGGGTCAGGGTTTTGCTCTCAAAATCAGAGGATACGAAGATATATAGACCTCGGCGCAGTTCGAGAAACGACTACATCAACGTCGCGTCCGGATTCAGAGCGAAAAAACCCAACAGCCCATAACAAGCAACCGCCAGGGCTGCATGGGCCATCAGCACGATTCTAGGCGCCGATCTCCCTCTTTTGGCGGCGAATCCCATCGCAGCTCCCAAAAGAATGATGACTACGGCCATGCCGATATTGGCATAAACCCGCTGGTCGCCATCCAGCGCGACAGCGATCACCAAACCGGAGCCCAGCAGCGCGGCGGCGGCATGAACCAGCGAGTAAGCCGGCCCCACGGATTGGCCGCGCCAGGCGTCCCGGATCATCATCAAGCCCATAGCGGCAACTAAAGTAAAAACGGCAAGCGCACCCATCAACATATCGAAATCCTCCTTGGAAGTGGAATGAATGGAAAACGTCTCAAAGGAAACGTGCGGACTTAACAAAGAAAGAATCGAGCCAACTTGACCTACAAACATCCACTTTGCCTCAACCAGATTACGAAACAGAGGGCAAGGTCACGCAACGCTTGCTGCGCGGCCATATTTCGAGTGAACGGAACTTAAGGAAGGATGCGGCATATCGGCAATCGCGGCACCGTGAATGGCCTTCCCTTCTAGGTCGGAGCGGCAAAAGCCTAAGTCATCTGTGGCGTTTGACGGAAAAAACTCGACGGAGCACATGCCGCTCGTTAAAAGATCTCAACCCGCTTGGCGGCTTTTTGCGCGCGGTCCGTCTACCTCCACGAGGATAAACAATAACATTGGGGGGTCTAGATGAAGCTTTTGACCCGGCAGACCATCCGAGCGAAGAGATCGCACATCGATCCCCTGGCACGAGTTCCCGCACCACCGGTGGGGTCGCGCTGCTGGTCTCGGTCTTGACCGGAATCTACCTCTGGTGGCCGAGCCGGAATCAGCTCGTCCGGGCCTTGACCGTCAAGCGCCGCGCGAGCCGGGAGCGCCTCATATTCGACCCGCACAAGGTTTTCGGCATCTACAGCGCTCCGGTACTCGCGGTCGTGGCGTTCAGCGGCGTCTATCTGGTGTTTTTCGATTACGTCCGCCCGATGGCCAATCTGTTCTCCCCGGTCGAACTGGATGGCTAGGCCGACCCGCACGGCCTGACTTCGAAAATAACGCCCGGAGCGACGCCGATTCCGATTGCGTCCGCCGTCAGCGCGGCTGAGTCCGTGTTTCCGGAAGCCCGCTTGCGGCGCGTCGGGCGAAAGGCGTATCGCGAAAACGCCTTGAGCGCGACCTTTATAGAGAGAAATCGAATTTGGCGAGGCGGGTTGTGCTGAGGCATGAACCCGACATTTCTCCGCTATGATCCGGGCGAATTGACATGGGCGTAATGCAAAAAAAAAACGGGATGCCGACTGAACGGCATCCCGATCGAATGAGGAGATCTCACGCACTCGTACGGTTGGCCTCGGAGGAGAACCAATAGCTGCTACGAGATGGGATTATCCTATTAAACCTAACCCATTGATTCAAGGTGACATTTTGTCGCATGGACCGTGCGGCATTTCACTCGCCGCAGTGCGGCAAATGCATTAAAGCTCCCCCCATTCGAAAACCGCGTGATTTAATAAACTTTTGAAATATAAAGGCAAAAAGATTTGGCACGCCGTTTGTTATGTTATTGATGCTGACCAGCGGTCGGCCTCTCCGAGCACCTCGGGCGCTTGATGGAAAGGCTGACCGCGACCACATCGCACGATCATGGCGTCGATGCAGGTCGAAAGCTTGTTCACGAAAATCAATACATTCCCCAACATAGCTCGCGGAAACCCAGGCAACTGTCTCGTACACAAGCTCCGGACGCAATCCGTTTCCCACCAAACCGGCACTGAATCCCATCGCCAATTTATGAATCCTTCATCGCTCGGCACCGAAAGCGTTTTCTCGGACAGTCGGGACGAAATCTTCGCCTTTCTCATGCGCCGCCTCCGATGTCCGGAAACCGCTGCCGATTTGGTCCAGGAAACCTATCTGCGCCTGCATCAGAGCGAGCGACGAAGTCCTGCCGACAATCCGCGCGCCCTGGCTTTTCGCATCGCCGCGAACCTGGTGGTCGACTATTTGCGAAAGCAGACCGCCAAATCCCGCTACGAATCCGCTCACGACGACGAAGCGCTTGCCTCAGAAACCGTCCCCGGCCCGGATTTGGCCCCCGAACAGGCAGTTAGTCTGGGGCAAACCATGGATCGTCTGAAAGCGGCCTTGTCGGAATTGCCGGTGGACTCCCGCACGGCTCTGCTGTTGAACAGCGCGGACGGCCTGACCTATGTCCAGATCGCCGAACGGCTGGGCGTATCGGAGCGAATGGTGGCGAAGCGCATTGCTCAAGCCCTAAAACACTGTCGGGACCGGCTCGACGACGAGACCACCTGATCGATGCCGCCGTTTCATGCCCATAGCGATACGGTTTTTTTTCTTCCGTCCGTCTTATATACATAAGTCTCTCCGACATACCCGACCGTACCGTTCATGAACCCAAGCGATCGCCGCAAACTACTCTCGGACCAAGCCATCGATTGGCTGGTGCTGCTACGTTCGGGTGCGGCGGGGGACGGCGATCGCCAGCGCTTCGCCGAGTGGCTGGCGGAGGGGCCCGAGTACGCGGACGCATTTCAAGAAGCGGAACGTCTTTGGGCTTCGGTCGCGGACGTTTTGAGTAACGAGGCAGGAGATCTCCGTGCAGAGCAGCCCGCCGCGGTCGGACTGCCGGAAAAGCGCCCTTCACCGATCTCGCCCGCGGGTCGGCGCCGGCTCCGGCCTGCCCGCTGGGCCGCGGCGGCCGCGCTATTGCTCGCCTTCGGACTACAGGGACTCTATCTCGGCGACTTTTGGCTCAGTGATTACGCCACCGTCACGGGAGAGCAGAAACTAGTACGCCTGGACGACGGCAGCACCGTGCTGCTCGACACCGATACCGCCATTGCGCTGGATTGGAACCCATCGCGACGGCGCATTCGTATCCGCCACGGCCAAGCGGTCTTCACGGTGGCGCCCAACGCTGCCCGGCCGTTCGAGGTGGAAACCGGCCCGGCGGTGATCCGCGCCTTGGGCACCGTCTTCGAGGTTTCGGAGAGCACGGCCGGCGACATCGCTGTGACGGTCCAGGAACACGCCGTCAGCGTCAGGCTTGCGGACGGACGGGCCGATTCCGCGCAGGCGGCGGTGCGGGTCGCGTCCGGGCAGCGCGTCACCTACAGCCCGACACACGGCTTGAGTTCGCCGGAGAAGACCGATTTGAGCCAAGCGACCGCTTGGCAGCGGCATAAGCTGATATTCAAGGACCAGCCGCTGGTGAAAGTGGTCGCGGAACTCGACCGTTACCGGCCGGGAAAGATCCTCATTGCCGACCATCGCCTGGAGGATCTGCGCGTTACCGGCGTGTTCTCCCTGGACGATTCCGATGCCATCCTCGCGGCTGTCGAGAAAGCGCTCGCCATCCGGTCCACCCGGCTGAGTCCCTGGCTCGTGCTGCTGCATCGCTGAACCCCCATCTCGTTCGCATCGATTCGACGAAAATTTTTTTGCTTTCCCGGTTCATGGTTTTGGCGTTCGCACGTGTTCAGAAAAGAAACATCCCTTTTCTGAATTCCTTCGAGAACGTCATGAAAAACAAAAAGAACCGGAACACATGCAAAGACGCCGACATTTTTGACCCAGTTTCAAAACCCCCAAACTACTTTCCTCCGGGGAAAAGATCATTCACCGCACTAGCGGTCGTCATCGCGGCAATCGTAATTCCGGCCGAGGCCTCTGAAAAAGAAAAGAGCCATGCGCGACACTACGCCATCGCCGCACAGCCGCTCGGCGATGCACTGACGGAATTCGCCGACCAGTCCGACCTGAAACTGGTTTTCGATGCCGATCTCGTCCGCGGCCTCAAGTCCCGAGGACTATCGAGCACGCTAACGCCGGAGCAGGGCCTGGACAAGCTGCTGGACGGTACCGGCTTCGGCTATCGCTTCATCGGTCCCGGAACCGTCACCATCGAACGCCTCGCCAAGCGCGCTGCCAAACCAAACATCGCGCCCGCTGCCGGCCATCAGACCCGAGGGAGCGGCGACGAATCGGTCCAACTGGCCACTGTTTCGGTTACCGGTGAAGCGGAACCTCAAAGCCTTACCACACCCTCCATCGAAGAATCGCGGGAAAAACTGGAGCGAGTGCCCGGCGGGACGACGCTGATCGAGGGGGAGCGAATCAGGGAGGGCGCGGCGCTAACGGTGAACGACGCGCTTGCTTATGCGCCGGGCGTATACGTCGGCGACCGCATTCGCCTGCGCGGCAGTTACACCTGGAGCAATTTCCACTTCGACGACGATCCGGTGCTAAAAGACAACCGGCTGCCTGGCATACCGGAGCACAATGCCCGCTTCGAGGCGCTCTACCAGCATCCCGGCGGTTTCTACATCGGGCCGAACGTAACGGCGGTCAGCTCCAACTGGGTGGATTTCACCAACACCCTGGCGGCCGATGCCTATGCTCTCCTGGGCGCCCGCGTCGGCTGGGACGACGGCAAACATTGGAAGGTGTTCGTCGACGGACGCAATCTCACCAACGAGCGCTATGCCGCCTCGGTCTTCGTTACCGGTGACGCCGGAGGACAGGACGTGGCGCAATTCAATCCCGGCGCCACCCGCATGGTGTTCGGGGGATTCGAGTACCGGTATTGAATTGGTTCGGCGAGTACGTAGCGAACGATGCCTGTCCTGAGCGTAGTCGAAGGGCGGTTCGCTTCGGTCACCACATCCTACGAGCCATACTCAGCCGGGCCGAACGTGCCGAGTCGTTTCGGTCGAAGCCTGCAATTACGCTCGTTCCCGATCTCCGGATTGGGAACGCTGCCTTGGAAGCTCCCGCTTCCCGAAACATGACAAGCCAGAGCTTGCAAGACCCGGTTCCCAAGCCCAAAGCTTGGGAACCGGCGCAAACACCGATACAAGGCGGAACAAGGTGACAACCGTTCCCGGCGTTCGAAATGCGCGAACTCGACGGCCAAACCGGCCGGATGCCGGTGGGGTTTTCTTTCTGTCATTCGTCTTATTTAGTCGGCATTCGAGTGAACATTCATCGTAGGGTGAGTTAGCCCCTAGTCTCCGCTTGGGACAGGCCCTTCGACAAGCTCAGGACAGGCTCCGCGTAACCCACCGATTCGAGGCCGTTCGGTGGGTTACGGCCTCGCGGCCTAACCCACCCTACAAAAATGAATGCCTTATTGAAAGCGATTTGGAATTAGATCCATGAGGCCTCACGAAAGACATAACCCGGCGATACATCTACGTCCCTACAATTTGCGACTTCAAATCGGAAATCGACCATGTCCCTCCAGAATTTAAGGCGTCTCGCCAATCTGAAAACCCGAAGGAAACTGTGGCTGGAAGTGCATCTCTGGCTGGGACTCGTCGCTGGCGCGACGCTGGTGATATTCGGGATTACCGGTAGCATCCTGGTGTTCCATCAGGAAATCGACGAACTGCTGAATCCGAAATTGCTGACGATCGAAGCTCGCCCTGGAGGAAAGGCAAATTACCGTCCACTGGAGGACATCTTCGCGGCCGGCATCCGGGCCATGCCGGCCGACGCCAAATTGACCTTCGCCAACTACCCGCGCAATGACACGGCGGTGTTCCGCCTGCGATTCCAGGTGCCGGCCCTGCCGGAGGGTGAATCGGAAAATTGGGAAGTCGCGGTCGATCCTTACACCGCCGAGGTGATCGGTCGGCGCCTGATGAAGCGCTCGGACAGCACTTTTCCGAGGACGTTCATCGGATTCGTGTTCGAACTCCACTACGCTTTCTTCCTGGGCGAAAAGGTCGGCTATGCGCTCACGGGTATTCTCGGAGCCTTGCTCATCATTTCGGTGCTAACCGGCCTCATCGTCTGGTGGCCGCTGACCGGCAAATGGCTGCAGGCGCTCACGATCAAGCGCCGAGCCAGCGCCGAACGCCTCAATTTCGATCTGCACAAGGCTTTCGGCTTCTACACCACGCTCATCATGATTCCCGTGCTGTTCTCCGGCATCTACATGAACCTGCCGCGGCATGTGGTGCCGGTTCTGGAACTGTTCTCGCCGGTCACCTACCGCTATTGGTTTCGCTCCACCCCGATTGCGGATGGTGAGCCCATCGGCATGGCACAGGCCGTCGCCATCGCCGATACCCGCTATCCCAGCGGCCGCCCGGACTGGATCTACGGCGCGCCGGAGCCGACCAGCACCTACACCGTGTGCAAGCACGACGTGGCGGAGCCCGGCAGTCTTCTCAGCCGCCGCTGCGTCGTGATGGACCGCTATACCGGAAAAATCCTGGACGTGGACGATCCCGCTACGGGAACGGCAGGAGAAGTCTTCACCCACTGGCAATGGCCGCTCCATTCCGGCCACGCCTTCGGCATGACAGGCCGCATTCTGGTATTTGTCACCGGCCTCGCCTGTCCGGTGCTGTACGTGACGGGGGTGATCCGTTGGCTGCAAAAACGGAAGGCGGCGCGGCGCACGGCCGGCGTAGCGGACCGACGGCTTCGCGATCAGCCGCGAACAAATGAAATCTGACCGCTGGAAGAGCACTGTGTGATTTGCCGCAGTCGCTTACAGCGAAACAGCCGAGCCTACCGATCCAGCCTTTTCCGATCAATCGTTTACATGATTCGGCATGAGGCTTGCTGTATCGAGGAGTCCCTTTTTCTCGATACCCATGCTGTCTTCCGATCATCAACTGCTAGTTCAGCTTTTCCGGGACTGCCGCCAGGAACTCCTGAGCTTCCTGCTCGGCCGACTGGGTTGCGCTCAAACTGCGGACGACCTTTGCCAGGAATCCTTCGTGCGGCTCTGGCGGAGCGGCGACTTGAGCCGCATCGCCAATCCCCGCGCTTATTTGTTCAGGACCGCGCTGAATCTGATTACGGACCATCACCGCTACGGCAAAAACCGGCCAAGCTTTTTGGCCGATTTGGACGAGGACGATCCCAGCGTTCTTCCGACGGAGGAACGGACCGGCGAGGCCGCGACGCTCGCCTCGGAGCAGCTCGACCGGGCGACGGCGGCGCTGGAGGAGCTTCCGCCACTGAGCCAACGCATTTTTTATCTGAGCCGGTTCGAAGGCTTGAAACAGCGGGAAATCGCGGAGCGGCTCGGCGTTTCCCTGCGCACGGTGGAGGAGCATCTGAGACGCACGCTGCTGCATTTGAATCGCCGCGTACACGAAGATTAGCTCGTGGCGTGTGGTTTTTTCGCGGCGGCTCGTCTATCTTCACGAGTCTCCTAAGACAACGGCCGTTTTATGCCCGAATCCCCACCCTCCCACGATCCCGACCGTTTGGTAAGCGAGGCGCTCGACGGGCTGATCGTTCTGAAGACGCGCACGCCGACAACGGCCGAAACACAGCGACTCGAGCGTTGGCGCTCGCAGAGCCCGGAGCACGAGGCAGCTTGGCGCAACGCGCTCGCGCTTTGGGAGGGGCTGGAACCGCTGCGCGGCCGGCCGCTGCCCGGATCGTCTCCCCTGCCCTTGGAAACTGCTCGCGCAAACCTCGCGGAAGCGATAGTGAGACCGCGACGATTGCGATCTGAGACCGATCCTGCCCTAAGCCGTTCGCGCGGCACCGGCTTTCCGCGCCACTCCGTGCGCCTCGGCTGGGCCATCGCATGCCTTTTCATTCTGATCGCTGGCCTGGTTTTTCTCGACCCCATGCTCGCGCTGCGGGCCGATTATCGAACCGCCAAGGGCGAAATTCATGATGTTCTGCTGCCCGACGGTTCCCGCGCCAGTTTGAATTCCGACAGCGCCGTCGCGGTTCGCTTCGAGCATTCGACGCGGCGGATCGAACTGCTTCGCGGCGAAGCGTTTTTTGAAGTGGCCAAGGACCCGGCGCGTCCGTTCGTCGCTGCCAGCCGCCACGGCGAAGCCAAGGCGGTGGGTACGGCCTTTACCGTCAGGCAGTCGGAAGAAAAGACCGAAATCGCGATGCTGGAGGGCGTGGTCGAGGCCAGCACGTTCCGCCTGCGCGTCTCGCTGAAAGCCGGTCAAGCCGCCAGCCTCGAAGCGGACGGCCGGGTCGTCCTGCGGAAAAGCGGAGTCGATCATGCCGCCGCCTGGCGCGAAGGCTATCTGATCTTCGATCAAACCCCTCTGGCCGAGGTGGTCGCCACGCTCAACCGATACAGGAAAGGACGGGTGACTCTGCTCAACGAATCGTTCGCCGACCGACGCCTGAGCGGACTCTTCCGTCTCGCCGACACCGACAGGGTGATCGACGCCATCGCCGAAACCACGCCGCTGCGCATCACCCGCCTGACGGATTACTGGGTGATCCTGCGCTGAGCAAGTTGCGAGGCCCGTAGCCCGGATGAAGTGAAGCGAAATCCGGGACGAGCGAAGCCGTGACACCCCGTATTTCGCTGCTCTACATACGGGCTGCGGCAAGGACGTTAGACTGAATTCTATAATTTCACCCCGAGAGGTATTCCCGCGCGACCGTCCTACCTGTCGCGTCCATCGGGCGCCATGAGATTTTCGGTTTGCGACGGTTCCGCGCCGCGCATGAGCTTTAGAAGTTGTAGGTCGGCAACCCCTTGCCGACGAAGACGCTCGCCCATGTCGTCGCGTCGGGAAGGGGGGCTTCGGCGCTCCAATCGCAAACGGTCATCCCAGGAGCGCTGGGATGACCCTTCCAATCGCAAACGGCCTGGCCGGGAGCGCCGGCCAGCCCCTTCCCGAAGACGTCGTTTGCGATTGGAAAGGATGCCGACCTACGCCGGTACCGTCGTAGGTCGGCAACCCCTTGCCGACGAAGGCGCTCGGCCAAGCGGCGTCGTGTCGCGAAGGGATTCGCAACCTACGCGCGAGTGCCCGTACAGTAGATATGCAAATGCTCTGGGTTCCAAATCGGGAAGCCGGAATTTCTCGACATAGGTCCCGAACCGGAGTTTGGGACCCAGCGTAAAATCCACCGTCGGTTACGCCATGTGGTTTTTTTCTCCGACTCCGTCATAGCTCTCGTGGGCCGACTATTTTGCCCGCCGAAAAAAAGCAAGAAGATCAGGAGAAAAACCGCATGTCCCAGCCGTCCCGACTCAGGAACGATCGGCCCCGCAACCAATGCCGCGTGCTGGTGTTCGGCCTGCCCTTACTGTCCGCCTTCACCGCCGGTGCCGCGGAAAACACCCGTTTCGACATTCCTCCGCAGCCTTTGAACAGCGCTTTGGTCGCATTCGGCAAACAGAGCGGACGGCAGCTTCTGTACGGTAGCGAAATGACGGAAGGCTTGAAAACGGGAGGACTCAAAGGCGAGTACCCGCCCGAAATAGCGCTAGACCGGCTGTTGGCCGGCACGCCGCTGACCTACAGCGTGACGCCCGGCGGCACGGTCACCCTCGCCCGAGCCGAAAAGCCCGCGCCCGCGGTCGATAGGCAAGAAGTGCAACTGTCCCCGATCATGGTGAAAGGCGAGGCGGTGACCGAGGAGGACCGCCAAAGCTATACCGTAACCCGCACCTCCACCGCCACCAAGACCGATACGCCGATCATGGACACGCCCGTGTCGGTGCAGGCGGTCCCGCGAGCGGTGATGGACGATCAGAAAACCCCCGATTTAAAGGAAGCGCTCGAAAACGTGAGCAGCGTGCGCCCGCAACCTTCCTTGGGCGTATTCAACGGTTTCATCATCCGCGGTTTTCAGGACTTCAATCAATACCGGAACGGACTGAGGGTGGGCTTCACCAGCTTCGATACGGCCAACCTGCAGTCCCTGGAAGTGCTCAAAGGCCCCGCCGGGGTGCTGTATGGCCGCATTCAGCCGGGCGGCCTGATCAACCTGACCACCAAGAAGCCGTCGGACCAGGCTTATTATTCTCTTGAGCAGCAGTTCGGCAACTTCGATTTTTACCGCACCCTCTGGGACGCAACCGGGCCGGTGACCCAGGATGGAGCGCTGCTCTACCGTTTTACCGGCGCTTATCAGGACAGCGACTCGTTTCGGGAGTTCCACACCATGAATCGGATTCAGGTTAACCCGAGCCTGACCTGGCGGATCAGCGACGCCACCGAAATCTCGATCGAGGTGGAAGGTTTCAACGAGGATCGGGAAATCGACTACGGCATCCCCGTCATCGGGAAACGCCCGGCACCCATTCCGATTCGCCGAGCGCTGGACGACCCGGACGATCCCGTCGACAACATCTCCAACGTCTACGTCGGTTTCAATCTCACCCACCGCTTCAACGAGGACTGGACCTTGCGCAACCGCTTTCTGGCGCGGTATTACCATGCCGACAATCTGGACATCACGCCTTCACCCCAGTTCGACGCTTCGGCCCTGCGCAGCGACAACCGCACGCTGGACCGCAACCTGTTTCACCAGCGGTCGGACCATGACGTCTACGCCACCAACCTGGATCTCACCGGAAAACTGGACCTGTGGGACACCGAACATGAAGTCCTGGTAGGCTTCGATTATTACCAGAACTCGGAAAAGTATCATGCTCGCGGCGACTATTTTGCGGGCGATCCGGCGCTCGCCATCGATATTTTCAACCCCAGCTACAACATAGACGCCGCCCTGTTCGACAAGGACCGCCTGGCGTTCCCGCTCTACTCTCGCGCCGAGGAACAATGGTTCGGCGTCTACTTTCAGGACCACATCGTGCTCTGGGAAAAACTCCACATTATGGGCGGTGGTCGCTACGATTGGGCGACGATCGGACGCGGCTATTCGGACACTTCCTATTCCGCGGCGGACGACGCCCGACGGAACCGAAAGGATGACGAGTTCAGCCCGCGGGTGGGCATTCTCTACCAGCCTTGGTCCTGGTTGAGCATCTACGGCAACTGGGCGGAATCGTTCGGATCGAACAACAATATACCGGGCTTCGGGAATGTAACGCCGGAAACCGGCGAGCAATATGAAGCCGGCGTCAAGACCGAATTCTTCGACGGCCGGATGACCGCGACTCTTGCCTTCTACAACATCAACAAGAAAAACATTCTCACCCCCGACCTCAGTACGGCCGATCCGACCGATAGCGACACTATCGGCGAGGCGCGGAGCAAAGGCATGGAACTGGACATTTCCGGAAGGATCACGGATTACGTCAGCCTGATCGGCAACTACGCCTACACGGACGCCGAGATCACCAAGGATAATTCGGGCAACCAGGGCAATCGCATGCCGAATGTGCCCTACAACTCCGGAAGCCTGTGGCTCAAATACGATGTCAACGGGTTCGATGCGTCCAACGGATTTTCCCTGGGGGTCGGGGTGTTCGCGGCCGGTCAGCGCGACGGAGACAGCGAGAACACGTTCAAGATGCCAGGCTATGTGCGGCTCGACGCCGCCGCCGCTTACCGCTGGACCATGGGCCCGTCCCGCGTGACCGCGCAACTGAACCTGCGCAACCTGCTCGACAAAGCCTATTACGAGTCGACCGATCCGTTCGTGAATGTCGCGCCCAGGCTCGCGGTCGTACCTGCCTCGCCGTTTACGGTGCTGGGCTCGGTGCGGGTGGAGTTTTGAAGCAGATCTTTCTTTTTCCGCCGAGACTCAGACAGATGTCGACGGACCGTTCGGCAGCCGCTTCCTCTGCCCGTTAGGAACGGCCGGACGATCCCGACCCCGGAGATTGTAGCGCGACAGGCAAGCCGATCTTTCGCGGCTATGATCATGAAATAGCCCGTATGTCCGTTGCTTGCGGGATAAGGAATTTGCGCTCTGCTACGAGTGCTGCAATCGAAGTGTCGTGACTCGGGTTATGGCAGGGAATAAAAAACGGGATGTCGACTGAACGGCATCCCGATCGAATGAGGAGATCTCACGCACTCGTACGGTTGGGTCCCGGAGGAAAACCAATGACTGCTACGAGATGGGATTATCGTACGCCGCCTAAATCATTGATCCAATAGGGCATTTTGTCGCATAGCCGATGCGGGATTTCACTCGGCGCAGTGCGGCAAATGCATTAATGGCCCGCCCTTCTAAAACCCAGCCCTTCCCTAAACCATTGAAATAACGATGAGATAATATCTGGCGCGAAGTTTGTTTCTATTTTTGTGCCGACTAGCGGTCAGCCTTTCCGAGCGCTTGGGAGTGCTCAGGGGAAAGGCTGGCCGCGACCACTCTGTGGATTTGTCCGGTTTTCAGCGACTTGTCTTTATTCCCCACACGTGGAATCGAGCAGGATATGGCTTCGAAAAGATATTCCACCTCCTCCAACTCCGGCCGAACCGTTGCAGCATGCCCAAGTTCCGAGTGTGCCATGTAAGCCATGGCCGGACGAATTAGCGCAAGACTCAAGGAAGTCACCATGAAAACGAAGCATTCGTTCTTTTCACGTTTTTTTGCGGGAGTGTTGTGGCTGGCTTCTTTTGCCGTAGCCCCCTCGATGGGGTCGGAAACGCTCGTGCGCGAAATCGATACCCCCGCGGCGCAGGGCAGCCGCCAACACCATCTGGTCCGACTCGACCGAGAGCGGCTTTTGTTGAGCTGGGTGGAAGGCGACGAGCAATCGAGCCGCTTCCGTTTCGCCGTTCGCGAGCGCGGAATCTGGGCCGCGCCGCATACGGTCGTCGCGGGCTGCTACAAGTTCGCCGCGCCGCCGCTCGTGGTCGGACTGAAGGGTGGCGCATTGGCCGCGGTATGGATGACCTATCAGGACCGGGCCAAGGATCGCTACGCGGCCGACATTCATGTCTCGATATCCAAGGACGGCGGGCGCCAGTGGAGCAAACCGCAACGCCCCTACCCCGCCGCCGCTCGCATCTACGATGCCCAAATGTCCGCCGCTCCCCTGGAAAATGGTGGATTCGCGCTGGTGTGGACCGACCGGCGGCATCCGGATCGTTATCGCCTTATGGCCACGCTGATCGGTGCTGACGGACGCGCGAGCGCCGAAACGACGCTCGATCCCGACGTCTGCTCCTGTTGCGAGACCCGGACGGTAACCGATGGGAACACGCTATCGACGACTTACCGCGATCATCTCGCAGGCGAGCTCCGGGATATCGCCCTAATTCGCTGGAGCTCGGGCGGCATCCGTTCGAATGGAATCGTGCATGCCGACCGGTGGGCCATCGAGGGTTGTCCGAGCAACGGCCCCGCCGTGGCTTCGCAAGATGGACGGACGGTGGTCGCCTGGTTCACCGCAGCGGACGGCGTGGGGCGGGTAAAAGCGGCGTTTTCAGCCAACCAGGGCGCGCATTTCGGCGAACCCGTCGAGCTTGGCGCCGATGCGAACGGCTACGTCGACACGCTGCTGTTGGAGGATGGTTCGGCTATCGCGGCTTGGCGGGGACGGGCGGGTCCAGACGAAGAACTGTGGATGGCCCGGCTGCGGCCAGACGGCACCCTGTTGGGCCGTACAAGCCTGTACCGCGGAGGATTCCCGCGTTGGCCGAGCCGCCATATCAGCCTGGCGCAGGCGGGCGATGAGATTTACGTAGCCTGGACCGATGTGGCGCAGCAGCGGGTGAGACTCGTCGGAACACCGGTGGCTGCCCTGACGGCGAATGCCGAAGATCTCGGGGAGTAACGAATCCATGAACGGCAGCGGTGTTGTCTCGACGGCGAACGCGGCCGGACGGATCGAGGCCGGTCTGCCATCGGGCTCCCCGGCCTCGTGGCGGTTTTCAGCCTACGGCATTTCCTGTAGTTCGCCGACAGGGATCGCCCCATCCGAGCGCCCCTTCAGGTAAGCGTACAGGCCGTCGATTCCGTCGACCACCGCCTTGTTGCCGCTAAAGGCCGGCATGTTGTTGCGCCCGTTGAGCACGGTCGCTTTAAAATCTTCCGCGCTCATGTTCTTCAAGCCGGTCACCAGATTGGGAAAAGCGGCCCCTCCTTCCGCGGTCGGTCCATGGCAAGTCTCGCAGCGTTGGCGCTTGTAGAGTTTCCACCCTTTGAAAGTCGCTTTGTCCACCGCTTTTCCTTCGACTTTATAAGGCGCTTCCGCATGAGCGATCGAGCAGACCGAAGCGGCAAGCACAAGCGCACCGGCTGCGGCCAGTCTCCTCAGAGCGAATAGCGTATCGATTCTTTGCATAAGGTCTCCTTTAGTATTGATTGAACAGCCAGGACGGATGCATTTTGATTCCTTCCATGCCGGAAGCGCTGCAACGGCGCAAGAGCAACGGCAAAGCGTCTTTCTCTCATCGTTCCGCTCGCAACCCCCCCCTTTCGAGGAGAGCTCAATTTGCATCAGTCGCGATGGAATCGGCTCGATTCGCGAGTCGTCGGCTCCCGATTCGAACTCGGGCATACCCAACCCATGCAAAAAAACGGCGGATGGGAGAGCGATGCCGGGGAATACCTGGCACTCGTTCAATCATCCGCCACAGTACAAGTTGAGGTTATGCACCAAAATTGATTACAAAATCGGTGCCAAACGCCGGAAGCCTTGCTGGCCAAGCATCGTGTGGCTTGGTCGCCCTGTTCTTCGGGAAGGAATTGAGGGCTGTCACCCAGTTGTGCGGGAACACACGCAATTCGAGAGAACCGATCCATGATGCGCAAGGGGAACGGCTGGAACGCTTTCCAGTTTGCTATGAGTCTTCGAGCGTAACCCCCTCAGGAGAGGGCTGTTCTGAGGTAAAGGTCGAGCGGCGCTCGCCGTTCTCGCCAAATGCCGCTTTTGAAGGTGTAGGGACAAAAAAAGCGGACAGAGAATGCGCACCTGCCCGCTTGCATTGAAGCGAAAGTTCTTATCTTGCCATTTTTAGATGCTTCAACGCTTCGTCGGAATGCTGGGCGGCGATATCGGCGTGTCCCATCTTGCCGTGCTCGACCGCCTGATTGAGGTGGTTGATCGCCTCTTTCACGTGCTTAGTCGCTTCATCGTGATACTTCTCGGCGGCCTTGGCATGGGTGAGCGCTTCTTCGGCATGCTGGGTCGCCTGTGGCGCATGATTATCCTGGCCGTGGGCCAGGGCCTGCGCCGCGTGCTCGATGGCCTGGTCCGTATGCGCGTCCCAGGCGTAAGCCATCCCGCTCGCAGTCAAAACCAACGCGCCCATCAATGGAATGATCTTCGTCTTCATTTTTGCCTCCTTAGGTGCTATTCATCGGAATCGACATGTCCTACCCCATGCCGTAAACAACACAGGGCACGCTAAGCCTAACAGAATCATGATGCCGCACGAAAGAGTGACATTAGTATCGAAACCGGGACACGAGAAACCGGGTATGTCGTCCCGGACAAAGCCCTTTTATTAACCCGGCCTATAAATATAGGCCGGGTTAATCCGGGGCAGGGATGCCCCGGCGCAGCGACAAGCCGCGTGAGCCCAGGCCGGGCGTGTACCGGGCCTGGGCGGCGGCCCGAAATACCAGGAGGGTATTTACGGGCCTGATTAATAAACCCGACGCCGATTACAGCAGACGTTCGACTCTAATACTGTCTGACCCTGTCGGCGGTGCTCGTGTTCGGCTTAATCCGCTGGTTGCAGGAGCGGCAGGCAAAGATCGTAGATCAGGGTAAGGCGTTTCTCGACGTCTCGCGGCAGTGGAGATCATTTCAAAATTCGCGTCTTATCTTGCCCGCCAAGCCGGCTACCCGAGCTATGCCACACCAGGTGCGGCAATTCACACAGCAATCCGGTTCATGTATCGCCCAACCGCAAGGTTTCCGGCCCGCTTCCCATGGCATTTGTATTGCTTGAGCTCTTTGCCACCACGAGAAAGTGGCCTCGCTCAAGTCCGAAATAACAAAAACCAGCCGTAACCCCGTCCACCGTCAATGGACCATTCTTCCGCCTGCGTCAGCGATTTGTTCCTGGATCACCGGGAAACGCTCGTTCACACTCTGTTCCGTATGGTGGGCTGCCGGCAGACTGCCGAGGATCTGGCACAGGAAGCTTATGTGCGCGTGATGGGCGCGGCGGAGAGCCAACACGTCACCTACCTGAAAGCCTTTCTTTACCAAACCGCGCGCAATCTGGCTCTCGATCATTTGCGCAAGGCGAAGGTCCGCAGCCGGACGGATTGTCCGGAAGCCGATCCGGAGATCGTTGCCGAAATTCCGGCTTCGGCTCCGACACCGCAGCAGCATGCCGCAACGCAGCAGGATGTCGAAAGGCTGTTCGAAGCATTGGCTGGCCTATCCGAGCGTCGGCGGCAAATTCTGATACTGCACAGGCTCCATCACTGGCCTTACGAACGCATAGCCAGCCATATCGGCCTGTCCCGCAGCGCTGTGGAAAAGAACGTCCAAGCGGCTCTGGCTCATCTCGTGTCCGTTTTGGGAGACGATATCCTCTGACGTCGGTGTGTGCCCGCACGCCCGGAACGTCTTATCCTATAGCGTTTCCATTTCACGCGGCCCCTATCCTCTACATGACTTCCAACGGCGACGACGATGCCAAGGTCCCCGGCATGCCGCTAGACGAGGCGCTGGCCTGGTTCGCGCGGCTGCAGGACAGCGAAGCCAGCGCGGCCGAGCGGAAAGCCTTTCACTCCTGGCGTGCGGCCAAGCCCGAAAATGCCGAGGCCTATGCTCGCGTGGAGAAGCTATGGAATTCCCCGGCTTTATCCGAGGCGCTGGCAAGATTTCCCGCTGCGGTCCCGCCGGCCGCCGCCCGAAACCGCCGGCGAACGCCCGGCCGTTGGGCCGCGGCAGCCTCCGTCCTACTGCTGGCCGGCTGGATTCTGGCCGCATCCGGACTGATCGACCGCTGGCGCGCCGATTACACAACGGTAGCCGGCGAACAGCGCCGCATCGATCTGGCGGACGGCTCCACCGTCATCCTGAACACCGATTCGGCCCTGGCGCTCGATTTCAACGACGATCGGCGCGGCGTTCGCCTGCTGGCCGGCGAAGCCTATTTCGAGGTCCTACCCGACAACGCGCGGCCTTTCGTCGTCAGCACTGGCAACGCGACCGTACGGGTGGTGGGCACCCGGTTCACGGTTCGAGCCGGGGAAACCACCTCGGTCGCCGTCGAAAGCGGGATCGTCGACTGCGGCAACGAGAAAGGTGCCGGTGTCCGGCTAACCGCGGGGCAGCGGGTATCGATCTCAAAAGAAACCGTCACGCCGCCGGAAGCCATCGACTCCGGAAACACGTTCGCCTGGCTCAGAGGACGCCTGATTTTCAAGGATCGTCCCCTGGCGGACGTGCTGGATGAACTCGACCGCTATCACCCCGGCCTCATCGTCATCGCCGGCGCCAAGCTCGGGAACAGCCGCGTCACCGGCAATTACAAGCTCGACGACACCGCCGCCGTCGTCCGTGCTCTCGCGGACATCGCCGGCGGCCGTGTCACGACCGTCTCGCCCTATCTGACGGTAGTGCGTTAGAGCGTTAATCGGCGTGCCCCTGGATATGCCGGAAACGCGTTTCGCTTGCCGTAGCCCGTATGCAGCGCAGCGGAATACGGGCTACAAGTTGCAATCGCCCATCTCAAGGTCGCCGAAACCATAGATAACGTCTTGGAAATCAAGACGCAAGCCGCAGGTCGAGCGGCGCAATGTCGCGAAGGGATTCGCGAGCTACGGCGGCTTAGCCCGACCCAAAATGTAGCTCGGCAATCCTTTGCCGACAAAGACGCCGAATGCGCGATGAAAATTTTTTCGGCGCAAGGTGTGTGCTCCCGCCCCCTAAAACGTCTCGGTAACCAGAGCCTGAATCAGGCATACGACACCGACATCGGGAGCATCCATGACAAGAACAACAAACCACCTGTCCACTGCCCTCCTCTCGCCCACACTCGCGCGAGTCGCTATCGGCATCGCGCTGGCTATCCCGGCATGGTCCGCCGCCCCGCGAGCCCAGGCCGCCGAGTCCGCCGCCCACCGCGAACAAGCCCTATCGTTTTCGATTCCCGCCCAACCGTTGGAAGACGCGTTGAACGAATTCATAGCCGTCACCGACTGGCAGGTCGGCTTCCCTGCGGGTCTCGCCAGGAACGCACGTTCTCCCGGCGCCACCGGAAACTATCCCCCGGACGAAGCCCTGAGAATGCTCCTGGCCGGAACCGGCCTCGTCTATCGTCATACCGGGGCTAAGACCGTCACGCTGGAACGGGCTCCGGAGCCGGTTCGGCTGGCAGTGGCAGAAGACCAGGAAGTACAACTGTCTCCGATCATGGTAAAAGGCGAGGCGGTTATCGAGGAGGACGGCCAAAGCTATGCCGTAACCCGCACCTCCACCGCCACCAAGACCGATACGCCGATCATGGACACGCCCGTGTCGGTGCAGGTCGTTTCCAGGGCCGTCATGGACGATCAGCAGGTCATCACGGTGGAAGACGCGGTCAAGAATGTCAGCGGCGTGCAGCGCGACTGGGGCTACGGCAGCCTGTACGACAGCTTCATCATCCGAGGCTTTCCGACACGCCAATCCAGCGTCTATCGAAACGGGTTCCGCATGGCCACCTATGCTGCGGAAACCGCCAATGTGGAAAGCATCGACATTCTCAAGGGGCCGGCTGCCATGCTCTACGGCCGGGTCGATCCCGGCGGCATCGTCAATATCGTCACCAAGAAGCCGTTGAGCGAGCCCTATTATTCGCTGCAGCAGCAGTTCGGTTCCTACGATCTGTACCGCACCACCGCCGACGCCACAGGTCCGATCGCCGGGAACGATGCGCTGCTCTATCGATTCAATCTCGGCTACACGAACGCCGATTCCTTCCGAGATTTCGTCTTCACCGACCGTATATTCGTGGCACCGTCGCTGACGTGGCGGCTCTCCGAGGACACCGAATTCAATCTGAATTTCGAGTACAAGAACACGGATTTCATGCTGGATCACGGCGTTCCGGCCGTGGGCAAGCGCCCGGCGAAGGTGCCGATCAGCCGCTACCTGGCGGAGCCCGGAACCGATACGTATACCGACGACTATCTGGTCGATTTCAACTGGTCGCACCGTTTCAACGAGGATTGGCTCATACGCAACGGCTTCGTCGCGCACCTGCAGGACTATTTCCTGGAAACGGTGGTCCATCCGTTCCTGCGCCCGGACAATCGAAGCATGGGGCGCTTTGCCAACTTTACCGATTACGAGCGCCACCAATTCGGTTCATACATCGATCTCACCGGCCATTTCGAGACTTTCGGGGCCCGTCACACGGTGCTGGTCGGCGCTGACTGGTACGAATACCATCAGGAATCCGTCGGTTCGTTCAGACCGGTCTCGGACATCGACATTTACAATCCGGTTTACGGCACCGTGGACCTGAACCGGCACCGGGTCTTTCGGGATCATGCGCCGACCGATTTCCTTTCGGCGACGACCGAATGGTTCGGCCTTTATTTCCAGGACCAGATTACGCTCTGGGATAAGCTTCACATCCTTGGCGGTGGACGCCACGACTGGGTGCGCAGCAAAAGCGGCTTTTCCGGAGTTTCCATCGCGGCTATAGACCAGACAGTACTCGAAACGGAACGCTTCCAGCCGCGGGTAGGCATTCTTTACCAGCCGTGGCCATGGCTATCGGTTTACGGAAATTACGTGGAGTCATTGGGCGCCGACAACCCTGGGCGTTCCGCCTCCGGCGAGCCCCTGAAACCGGAAACCGCCGAACAGTTCGAAGCCGGCGTCAAAACCGAGTTACTCGATGGCAGACTGACCGGAAGCCTGGCCTACTTTCATATCGAAAAGCTCAACATGCAGACCGCCGACATCTCGACGCCCGATCCCAACGACCAAGTCACGGTGGGCAAGGCGCGCAGCCAGGGCATCGAATTCGACCTGAAAGGCCAGCTTACCGACAGTCTGAGTCTCATCGCGACCTATGCCTACATCGACGGCAGAATCCTCAAGGACAACGGCGGCAACGAGGGCAACCGGCTGCCCAACGTCCCCGAGCACTCCGGCAGCTTGTGGGCCAAATACGATTTTTTCGGCACGGCCCTGGACGGCTTCAGTGTGGGCACCGGCGTCTACATGGCCGGCCAGCGCGAAGGCGACAACGAAAACACCTTCCAACTGCCGGGCTACGTCCGTTGGGACGCCATGGCGGCCTATCGCTTCAGAGTCGGTCCCACACGGATGACAGCCCAGGTCAACGTCAACAATATCCTGGACAAGACGTATTACAAGTCGACCGACATCATCGACGGCAATCCCAGGGGAAGGATCACCGTCGCCGAGCCTTTGACGGTGCTCGGTTCGATTCGGCTGGAATACTGACGGTACTTGGGAAACGCCGCGATCAGACGATCAGATGTAGGTCGGCAACCCTTTACCGACAGAGCCCCTCACGGACGGCGTGCGTCGGCAAAGGATTGCCGACCTACTTTGGGTGCAACGCCAAACCGGAAAATGCTCTAAGCCGCGATCGAACGACCCGCGCGGGCTAAAGCCCGCTCCCGCACGCTAAAAACCCATCCGACAACAACTCTATCCGTATTTGCAACAGGAGACCCGAATGTCCGAACGACATGGCAACCGTATCGCCCGATTCAGGCTGCGCCCGATGTGGCTCAAGGTCCATCTATGGCTGGGTCTTTGGGCCGGTGCGGTTTGGGTGCTGATGGGGCTTACCGGAGCCGTCAACGTGTTCCGATGGGATATCGACGAATGGCTGAATCCGGAGCTCATCGTGACCGAACCGGGAGAAACTCGAAAATCCCTGGACGAGATCCTGGCGACGCTGCGCGCGGCGCATCCGGAGCGGAACGGCATCTGGTCGCTCGAAATGCCGCGCCACGAGGCGGGCATGATCCTGGCTCGCCAGATCGGAAAGAAAGCGGACGGTTCCTCCGAGATCCTGTTTGTTTCGGTCAATCCCTACACGGCGGACATCGTCGCGAACCGCTTTTATTCCGACTTCGCCTTTCTGATCACCTGGATCTACGACCTGCATTCGACCTTTTTCCTAGGTTCCTTCGGCTCCAATGTGGCCGGCGTTTTCGGACTGCTCTTGATGACCTCCCTGACCATCGGCGTTTATCTCTGGTGGCCGAGAGGCAGCAAATGGCGCGCGGCATTGACCTTCAAGCGCGGCGCCAGCATGGAGCGATCGACCTTCGACATCCACAAGCTGTTCGGGATCTATGGACTGGCGGTACTCTTCACGGTCGCATTCTCCGGCACCTGCCTGGTTTTCCGTGATTACGTCCGATCGGCGGTCGCGCTGGTATCGCCGATTTACGGCAACTTCAGTCCGGCGCCCGCTCCGCCCGAGGGTCTGAAATCCATCCCTTCGGCGGATGTCGCTCCGATCACCCTCGAACACGCCGTGGCGGTTGCCGAATCGATTTTTCCGGATGCCCAAGTCCGCTTCGTCAAAACGCCGGACGGCCCGGAAGGATTCTACGCCATCCAAATGCGTCAGCCCGGAGAAGCCAGCCTCTTCTTCACCACCACGACCGTTTGGGTGGAGCAATTCAGCGGCGAGGTCCTCGCCGTGCGAGACCCGAACACATTCACGGCGGGCGAAACCTTTTTGAACCTGATGTGGCCCCTGCACAATGGCGAGGCCTTGGGCCTGCCAGGACGCATTCTGGTGTGCATCGCGGGGTTCGTGCCGCTGGTACTCTACGTCACTGGTCTTATCCGTTGGCTACAGAAGCGAAAAGCCGCGCGACGGGTCGAAAGGCGATTCGCAAAAACAGCTTAAAGCTCGTTTCGAGAAGAACGAGATAGAACCGTAGCCAAGGGTTGCGTGCCCCGCCGACCCGTGGCTTTCCGTCTTCGAAACGGGAAAGCGATACGCCACCGCGGCAGCCCAGTTCCACCATCGCGCCGGATTGAGCGAAACACCCTAATCGGGTGTGTGAATTCCCGCACTCCGAAAGCTATGGACTGAACGGCTGCTCCCGATTCGGCCGCTTCCGTTCGTGGCTCGGATGTTGCTTTTCCTATCGGTTACCTATTGCAGCCGATTTCGCTCATAAGACCGATGTCCCGCCCTCTCACCGATTCCGTACTCGCGCCGTGGGGCGAAGGGTTGATGCGCGATCTGTTCCGCTTTTTCCGGCAGCGGGTCGGTTGTCCCGATACCGCCGCCGATCTGACGCAGGAAGCGCAAGTGCGCGTGTGGCAAAGCACTCGCGACAGCCGGATCGACAATCCTCGCGCCTTCGCTTTTCGGGTCGCCGAAAACCTGGTGGTGGATCACCGCCGGCGGCAAGCGATCAGGGAAATCTGCGTTCCGTTGGAAGACGAGCACACCGATACCGTGGCCGGATTCGATCCCGCCCCCGAACACAGCCTGGAACAAAAGGAGCGCTTGCGTCGGCTTAACGAAGCGCTGTCGGAACTTCCGGAAAAATGCCGCACCGCTTTCCTGCTCAACCGGCTCGAAGGGCTTTCGCACCGGGAGATCGCGGCGCGGCTGAACGTATCGGAAAGCATGATTGCCAAATATCTGGCTCAGGCCATGCGCCATTGCCGTTCGAGGGTAGATGATCAATCAACGCGGTAAATTCTCGACGGTGCTGCGTCTTATACTATGACGCACATCAACCGCTGGCGGCCCATGGATTCTTCCGACTCATCCGACTCCCTCGCCGACCGGGCCGAAGCCTGGGTCATTCTGCTGTACTCCGGTCATGCAACCGACGATGACCGCCGGAAACTGGCGGCATGGCGGGCGGAAAGCATGGATCACGAGACGGCGTTTCGCACGGCGGAGCGCTTGTGGGGGGACATGGGACTGGCGCTGGCGTCGGGTACCGTTGTCGCGCGTGAAGAAAGAGAAGGACAAGTCCAATCCGCCGCACCCCATTCATCTCCCCTAGGAAACACGGACGTTCTTCGCAGCGCGCCTCCCGCCACACATCGGCATCGCCCTCGCCTCGCGGCCATGGCGATCGCGGCTTGCCTGCTGACATCGGTCATAACGGTGCGGATGCTCGGACTAACCGAGGTCTGGCTCAGCGATTATCACACCACCACCGGACAGCGCACGGAAATTACCCTCTCGGACGGCAGCCGCGTCATCCTCGATACCGACACGGCACTGTCGGTGCACTTCGGCGAAAGCATCCGCCACGTGGAACTGCTGAGGGGCCGAGCCTCGTTCGAGGTCGCTCCCGATCCTCGGTATCCCTTCGAAGTAACCGGCGGCGCGGTGACTGCCCGAGCGCTGGGAACGGCGTACGATGTGGCCGTATCCGGAAGCGAGGTTCGTGTCAGTGTCCTCGAACACTCCGTCGCCGTGAGGACATCCGGCTCGGATCGGGAGGTGACGCTCTCCGCCGGACAGCAGGCGCACTGGAACGGCCGCGAACTGAAAGGACCGGAGCCGGCCGACCTTCGCGCCGCTCCGGCCTGGCGCAAGGGAAAGCTCATTTTCGAAAATCGCACCCTGGCCGAAGCCATAGCGGAGCTGGACCGCTATCGGCCCGGCGCGATCCTGATCACTTCGGCCGAACTTCGTGCGTTGCGGGTCACCGGGGTGTTTCCCTTGGACCAGCCCGATTCGGTGCTGAACGATATGGCGGCGACGCTGAAGCTTCGTACGACGCAGCTGGGGCCGTGGATCACGCTGCTGCATCGTTAGCCCATATTGTCGGCAAAGGCTTGCGGGCATACGACTATGCGCCCTTGTAGGTCGGGCATTCTTTCCCGACAGATTCGCTTAGGATGCGGTGAGGCAAGAGGCACATCAATCGCGAACGATGCGCTTCACTTCGTTCAGCACATCCTACACTCATGTCGTTCGGGAATCCTTTCCCGACGCCACGGCTCGGACAGGGTTTTGTCGGAAAAGGATGGCCGACCTATGGTTTCGGCGACCTTGAAATGGGCGATTGCAACCTGTAGGCGGCTCGCCGGACTCCGTATAAATTTTTCTGAACACGCCGCTGCAAGTTTCGCGTTCTCGTGCGTTCTTCCGTATGTCAGTCCAAAAAAACAATACGGAGGCACCCTTGAAACACGGCCGCTTTTTGTCGTCCGCTGTCGGAGCTCTGGCATTTTCGGTCAGCATGTCCGGCATTGCGGAAACCGTCCGCCATTTCGATCAGCCCGCCCAGCCGCTAGGAAAGGCTCTCACCGAATTCGCCGATCAGACCGGAACCAAACTTCTGTTTCCCGCACAATTGGTCGAGGGGCTGACCGCACCGGCCCTACAGGGTCACTATACCGACACCGAGGCCCTACAGCGCCTGCTGGCGGAATCGCCCCTGACCTACGCCACGGACGGCACCGGCGGCACCTTGACCCTGATTCGCGCCGAAAAGCGCATGGCCGCGCTAGATAACCGGGAAGTTCAACTATCCCCGGTCATGGTAAAGGGCGAGGCGGTGGAAGAAACAGATCCGAGCAGTTACACCGTAACCCGCAGTTTCTCCGCCACCAAGACCGACACGCCGATCATGGACACGCCGGTGTCGATACAGGTAGTACCCCGCGCGGTCATGCAGGATCAACAAACCACGCGCATAAAGGATGCATTGGAAAACGTCAGCGGCGTACGCCCGCAATCGAGTTTAGGCCTTGGGAACGGCTATATAATCCGGGGATTTAGAAACGATCGGGTGTTTCGTAACGGCCTCGTCGCCAGCGGCGTTTCTATTGGAGGAGCCACCGAGTTCGATACGGCCAATCTGAAAAGCGTCGAGGTATTGAAAGGCCCCGCGGCCATTTTGTTCGGCCGCATCGAGCCGGGCGGAATGATCAATGTCGTGACCAAACGGCCCGAGGATACGCCCTATTATTCATTGGAACAGCGTTTCGGCTCTTACGATTTCTATCGGACGGAATGGGACGCGACCGGAGCGATTACCGGGGATCGGTCCTGGAGCTACCGCTTTGCCGGCGCTTATCAGAACAATGAATCGTTCCGCGATTTCAATTTCAACGACCGAATTCTGGTGCAGCCCTCCGTGACCTGGCGCCCCGCCGACGCCACGGAAATGACCCTGGAAGTCGAAGCCTTGTATCAGGAATACCAGGTCGATCGGGCTCTGTTCGCCATCGGCGACCGCCCGGCGTCTATTCCCATCAGCCGCTCCTTCATCGATCCGGACGATCCGATCGATACCTTGTCGAGGGTGAATCTCGGCTTTACTTTAAGCCATGCCTTTAACGAAACCTGGACTATACGTAACCGGTTCTTGGCTTCGTTTAACGATGACGACAATTTTTCCGTCAAACCGGCGAATGTCTTTACCGTGCAACAGTTCTTCGATCCCAGCGCCGGCAATCGAACCTATCTCCGCAATATCTTTTCTCAGGTTGCCGCCGCGGAAACCTATACCACCAACCTCGACCTGACCGGGAATTTGGAGCTTTGGGGAACCCGGCATCAAACCCTGGTCGGTTTCGACTTCTTGCGATCGACAGGCACCTACTTGACCCGGGGAGATTTCATGAATCCCGTGCCTGGTCTGGAAATCGATATTTACAATCCGGTCTACGGCATCGATCGTTCGTTTTATGCGAATGCTTTGGCGACGCCTTTTCCAGCGGGAAGCAATCATTCCTACTTCAGGGATGAATGGTACGGCGTGTATTTCCAGGACCACATCACGCTTTGGGATAAGATCCACATCCTCGGGGGCGGCCGTTACGACTGGGCGACGACCGGACGCGGCCGGGGCGATTCCTTCAGAGCGGCCGAAGCCAGCCTTCCCTCACGCGAAGATGAAGGTTTCAGCCCCAGAGTGGGCATTCTCTATCAGCCCTGGTACTGGCTGAGCGTTTACGGCAACTGGACCACTTCGTTCGGCGCGAACAACGGCGTTACGGGCAGTGGCGCCACGGTCGATCCGGAAATCGGCGAACAATTCGAAGCCGGTGTCAAAACCGAGCTTTTCGACCAGCGCTTGACGACAGCTCTAGCCTATTATCATCTGACCAAGGAAAACATCTTGACTCGGGATTTCAGCAGCCCCGACCCGTTCGCCGTCGCCCCGATCGGAGAAGCGCGCAGCCAAGGCATCGAGCTGGATGTGTCCGGACAGATCACCGACGAACTCAGCCTCATCGGCAGCTATGCCTTTACCGACGCACGCATCACGAAAGACAACTCGGGGCTTCAGGGCAATCGCCTGAACAACGTGCCCGAGCATGCGGGCAGTCTCTGGCTCAAGTACGATATCCGCCGCTACGCACCTCTGAACGGCTTGAGTTTCGGCGCCGGCGTGTTCGTCGCCGGTCAGCGGGAAGGCGACGACGACAATACCTTCGCTTTGCCGGGTTACGTCCGCTTGGACGCCTTTGCCGCCTATCGCTACCCGCTCGGCGGTTCGAACCTGGTCGCGCAGTTCAATATCCGCAACCTGTTGGACAAGACCTATTACGAATCGACCGATCCTTTCCAGAACGCGCCGCCACGTGTCGGCATCTATCCGGGCGCCCCGCTGACCGCGATGGGTTCGATTCGGCTGGAATTTTGATCGAATGAGGGAGGAATGATGAATCGATGGATGAGCGTCGTACGGCAATCCCCGAATGGCGTCGAAGCATGGCGGGCCGCGCGCTTGTCGCGGCTCAAGGCGCGCCGAAAATTGTGGCTCGAAGTCCACGGCTGGCTGGGGCTGATACTCGGATTCTGTCTCGCGATCTTCGGCATTACCGGCAGCGTTCTCGTCTTCTACGAGGAAACCGACGACTGGCTGAATCCCGGCGTCATTGCGTTGGCGAATCTGGTAGAGGGACAAGAACATTTCCGCCCGGTGGACGACATCGTCGAAGCGGCTCGCTCGGTGATGCCGGACCGAGCGCAAATCGGCTCGATCATTTACCCCCGGCATGACCGGCGGGCGTATCAATTCTTCTACCGCGTTGTCACCGACAACGAATCCACGCCCGAACTCCGGCATGTCTTCGTCAACCCCTACACGGCCGAGGTGACCGGAACACGGGCCGTGATCGAACGGGGCCGGTGGCTTCCGGACGGCTTCGTGCCTTTCATGTTCCAGTTGCATTTTGCCCTGCTGGCGGGTAATACCGGCGCGGTCGTCGTCGGAATCATGGGCGTGATTTCGATCATTTCGGTGCTCACCGGCTTGATCGTATGGTGGCCGCTGACCGGCAAATGGCGGCGGGCATTGACCATCAAGCGGGCTGCCAGTCCCGAGCGCCTCAATCACGATGTTCACCAAACCTTCGGCTTTTACACCGCCTTGATCATGCTGGCGGTGCTCCTGTCCGGCGTGTACATGAACCTGCCCGATCATTTCAAGGTGCCGGTCAAACTGCTTTCGCCGAACAGCCGGTCTTTTACGGACAATCCGCAATCATCCCCGGCGGCGGGACGCTCTCCCATCGGTTTGGATCGCGCCCTGGCCAGCGTCCGCCGGAGCTATCCCGAGGGAAGGGTCAATTGGCTGCGCCTTCCAGAAGGCGAAACGGGTGTCTACACCATCAGCATAAGGGACGTACCCGGTCTCAGCCGTTTTTGGTCGGAGCGGCGGGTGACGGTGGATCAATATTCCGGTGAGATATTGACGGTCCACGATCCCGACACCCGAACCGCCGCCGGCGACACGTTTCTGGACTGGATGTGGCCGCTCCATTCAGGCAAAGTCTTCGGCTGGCCCGGCCGCATCCTGATCTTTGTCACCGGCCTCGCCTGCCCGGTGCTGTACGTCACCGGTGTCGTCCGCTGGCTGCAGAAGCGGCGGGCAAAGCGGTCCAAAAAGCCGCCCCGGCCCGCGGGTTGGGGGGAGGCGAGGAATCGAATTACCGGCCGAAGTAATTGACGACGATTTTTCCTCCCGACATCACCCAATCCGGGGATTCCAGGCGTTTGAAGTTTTCCAGCGCATTACCCTTGACCGCGATGAGGTCGGCGGGAGCACCGACGCTCAGGGTGCCGAGCGGAGCGAGACCCAAGACTTCTCCCGCTTTGGACGTGGCGGTACGGAACACCTCCAGGGGCGTCATCCCGGTCAGGTGCGCCATCAGATGAAGCTCCTGGGCATCGATGCCCCAGGGAATTTCCGTATGGGCGATTTCGGCGCCGTAGTAAAGCTGGGCGCCCAGGCTCGCCAATTTGGCGGCATTCGCGTGTATCCCGCGGCAATGAGACAGCGTATCGATAGTCGTGATGATCCTGACGCCTTGTTGAACGGCCTGGTCGAGCAATTCGTCGGGTATGGGCTCGCAGGGGACATGGGCCCACTCGTCGACGCCGGCCGCCAGTGCTCGCGCTACGCCCTTGGGTTCCGCCACGTGGGCCGATACCTGTTTGCCCAGCTTATGCGCCTCCTCCACTACGGCGCGGACGATTTCCAGGGACGGCATCGGCCAGGGCGGCGGCGGCGACGCCGGATGTCCCGTGCTCCAGGACGCGCCCTCTTCGCCGCCGGGTTCCAGTGCGATCTTGATGACGGCCGCACTGCCGGCAACCAGGTGTTGCACGAGTTGCCGAGCCTGCTCGACGGATTCGACCGGCGCCGCCACCTCGCCGTGCCCATGGCCATGACCGGGCTGGCCGAACACCGGGATGGGATAGCCGCCGGGCACGGTGATGATGGGACCGGCCGTCAACAGGCGTAGCCTCCCGTCGCCGCCGGAGGGCGCCAGCAAGGGCCCGCCCACGTCGCGGACGGTGGTGACACCGTGGCGCAGCACCGTTTCGCGCGGCACGTTCTGGAAGGCCAAATGGCCGTGCAACTCGATGAAACCGGGAAGCAGGGTGGCATCGCCAAGATCGACGATGCGCGCGCCGTTATTGCGCACCTGCCGTGACGGCCCCGCGCCCGCCACCTTGCCGTCGACGATCAGAACCGCGTAATCGGTATTCATATTGACGCCGTCGAATACCCGTGCAGCTTGCAGGATCAGCGGCTTGGAACCGTTGCCCGCAGCCCGCGTCTGCTGCGGGAACGTCCCGATGATGCCGATAAGCAGAAGCACGGTCAGAATCGGATTTTGCCGTAATCCGAACCGGATGATGGGTTTGGAATCCACGTAATGTCCTCGTGTCTTGCGGTTTTTGCGGATCTGTCGGGACCGAAAGTGATCGACCGGAATCCGGGCGAATGCCTCCCCTATGGCCGGAAATGTTACGGGCAAGATATGTACCACTGCGGAAAGTTCCGGGAATCGCGCATCGGCCAGGCGCTCCGCCAAGGCAATAGGCGCATGGTCCGGCCGTTTTATCCGAGGCGGTCGGGGGGATTGCCCCCGCGACACACGATCTTTCCGCCGATTCCCACTGCGGCAAATGACACATACGGACTGCGCCGGATAGCGGCACGCTCCCGATCCGGAACCACGGGATTTTCGTATGGCACTGTTGCATAAAGACTTTCCCACAGGGCTTGCGCTGCCGTGTACGGATGGCATCGAGCTTGCTTTTTCAGTCCAGGTATTAACCTGGACCGAGACCAACCGTTTCCTCCGATCCATCCGACGCCATTCATGTCCTCCCTCACCCACGACCAGATTTTCCGGCTTTTTCGCGATTACCGCGATCCGATCGTGGCCTTTCTGGTGCGCCGCGTGCAGTGTCCGGAAACCGCGCAGGATCTGAGCCAGGAGACTTATCTCCGCCTGGTGCGCAAGGACGCGCTGGCGCATGGGGACAACCTGCCGGCCTACCTGTTCCGCACGGCGGAGCGCCTTGCCATCGATTATTTGCGGCAAAACCGGCAAACCTTCGTCAGCGCCGATTCCCTGGCCGACGATCTCACCTGCCCCAAGCTTTCTCCCGACGAACTGGCATCGCTCCGTCAGCAGTGCGAAATCCTGCTGGACGCCATCGCATCGTTGCCCGGAAAGTGCCGGCACGTGTTTCTGCTGCGGAAGATCGACGACTTGAGCTACGGCGAAATCGCGGCGCGTCTCGGGATTTCCGAAAAGACTGTACAGCGCCAGTTGGTCAAGGCGATGCTGCATTGTCACCGGCGCATGCAGGATCCGCAGTTCGGGTTAAACGGGAATTTCCGCTGATGCCCCCGTTCGACGGACCTCACGATCGCATTCTGAAACAGGCCATGGAGTGGTTCGTAAGCCTGCAATCGGAAAATTGCAGCGACGAGGATCGTACCCGGTTCTCCGCCTGGCTGGCGCAAAGCGAAAAGCACCGGGCGGCCTACGCGGAGGCCGAGCAGGTGTGGACCAGCATGGACAGTTTGCGGAAGATTCCCGTGCCCGGCCTCGACGAAGCCCGCCGGGCGCGCCCCCGGCCCTCCGCCCTGCCGACCCTCCTCCTGTCCATCTTGCTGACGGCTGTGCTGACCGCGGGATGGTGGTATGAATTCCGGGTCGAAACCACCCGCTACGCCACGGCCATGGGCGAAAGGCGCAGCGTGACGCTGGCCGACGGTTCCCGCATCGATCTCAACACTTCCACCCGGATCGCCGTGCACTGGTCGAGATGGAGCCGGAAAGTCGAGCTGGAATCCGGCGAAGCCTTGTTCAGCGTGACCCACGATGCGCACCATCCTTTCGTGGTGGAGTCCGGAGATCTGTCGATCCGCGATGTCGGCACCCGGTTCGACGTTCGCAAATGGCCGGAACAGGTCACGATAGCCGTGCTGGAAGGCGAGGTCGAGCTAGAAGATGCGCGCCATGCCAAGACACAGCGGTTGAAGGCGGGTGAACGGAACTGCTACCGCGAGAGCACCGGGCTCGGATACCGGCAACGGGCGGACGCGGAGCAGATCGAAGCCTGGACGCACGGCCGCCTGGTATTCAGGCACGCCCCGCTGGCCGAAGTTGCCGCCGAACTGGAACGCTATCACCCGGTGCGCTTCGTTATCGCCGACCCCGCCCTCGGCCGGGAGACCCTGAGCGGCGCTTTCGATGCCGACGATCTGGCCCCCTTCCTCAATGCCGTCGAGAAAATTTTGCCGGTCCGGGCGGAGCGCTCGAGCGGCGACACGATTGTGCTGGAGCGGTCCACGCGGAGATGAGTTCTTCCCCCTTCGACAAAAAAATGTCCGGTTTGCCCGCTCTCCTTCGTTAAGGAGTTTTGAAGACGATCAGCCGTCGCAAGACCCATAACCACAACAAAGGAGACGACCATGGTCCATAGCGACCGCCCCGTTCGCAAGCCGGGGCATCGGGGGAAAGCACTTCCGAAACCGTCCGCTCTGGCGCTGATTTTCGCCTTGGCAGGACGCGACGCCCTTGCGGGCGCCGACCGCTTCGATTTCGATCTGCCCGCACAGCCGCTATCCGCCGCCCTGGACAGCGTGGCCGACACATCCGGCATCAAGCTCATGTACGCCGACGCCGCGGTGCAAGGACTCAAGACCCAGGCGGTGCGCGGGCGCATGACGGCCGACGAGGCCTTGAAGCGGGTGCTGGCCCGGAACGGCCTGCGTCACGAATGGGTGGACAAGACGCTGGTGGCGGTGAAGGAGGATCCGCAGGCGCCGAAGGACGCCAGCGTCGCCCTGGACCTGGTATCCGTTACCGATTCGGCGGAGGACGAAAACCCCGGCTATGCCGCGATCCGCACCTCCACCGCGACTAAAACCGACACACCGATCATGGAGACTCCCGTGTCGATCCAGACGGTGACTAGACAGGTGATGGAGGATCAGCAGGTGGTGCGCGTGGAAGATGCCATCAAAAACGTCAGCGGCGTGCAGAAGAATTTCGGTTTTGGCGATCTGCGCGAAAACTTCACGATCCGTGGCTTCACCGCCGATGCCCAGATTTACCGCAATGGCGTCCGCTTGGGGCGAACCACGTTCGAAACGGCGCATTTGCAGCAGATCGAGGTTCTGAAGGGGCCATCCTCCGTTCTCTACGGCCGTATTCAGCCGGGCGGGATGGTGAACCTGGTGACCAAGCAGCCGCTCGATCAACCGTACTATGCGCTGCAGCAGCAGTTCGGTTCCTATGATTTTTATCGGACGACCATAGACGCGACCGGGCCTTTGACCGATGGCTTGAACTATCGCGTCAATCTGGCCTATCTCAATTCGGATTCATTTCGCGACTTCGTGGATCAGGAACGGGTATTTTTCGCTCCTTCGATCAGCTGGAAATTCGGTGAACGAACCACTTTCAATCTGGCCCTGGAATACACCCACGAAAATTCGGTCATCGACAGCGGCATCGTCGCCCTCGGTGATCGCCCGGCCAAGGTCAAGCGCAGTCAGTTCATGGGCGACCGAGGCGATTTCACGCAACACGACGGAATATTGCTGGATTTCAACTGGTCCCATGCCTTCAACGATGACTGGGCACTCAAACACACTTTTATCTACGATGACCGGGATTACCGGGAAAGTTATCGACCGGTCGTCGATTTCGGCAACGACGAATATCATCGCGGCTTGTGGCAGGTCGAAAATCCCCGGCGCACCTATGCCACGAGCCTGGATTTGAACGGAAAGTTCGAAACCTTCGGCGTCAAGCACAATCTCCTGCTCGGCGGCGATTATTATCGGCGCCAGGAACTCGGCGAAGGTTGCGCCGGCCCCGGACAGTCCGGCAACTGCTTGCCCTGGCCTCCCGGCATGGACGGCTTCGACCCGTTCAACCCGCGGGGAAATCCCGCGTTCAATTTCAACACCCATCGTTTTCCGTCGCGCCGGAGCTTCAACTACGACACGGCCTCCCTGGAAGAGTGGTACGGGCTGTACTTCCAGGATCAGATCACCCTGTTCGACCAACTGCATATCCTGGGCGGCGGACGCTACGACTGGATTCATCAGAAGAACACCAACCGCTGGAACCACTTGCTCTTCACCCAGAACCAGTTCGATGCCTTGGAAACCCAGTTTTTCAGCCCGCGTGTCGGCATCCTCTACCGTCCTTTCGAATGGTTATCGCTATACGGAAACTTCGTGGAGTCCATCGGCAGCAACCTGGGCCGTTCCTTCAGCGGCGAGATCCTGACGCCGGAAACCGGCACGCAGTACGAGATCGGAACCAAGACCGAATTCTGGGACGGCCGTCTCATCGCCAGCCTGGCGTATTACCACCTCACCAAGGAGAACATCCAGGCGGTCGATGTGGCGAATTCGGCTAACAGTACCTTCTATAAGACACAGGGACAGGCGCGCAGCCAGGGTATCGAGCTGGATGTGGCCGGCAGGATTACCGAGGATCTAAGCGTTATCGGAACCTATGCGTTCACCGATGCCCGAATCAAGCGGGACAACCAATTCCCCGACAACGAAGGCAATCGGCTTCCCAACGTTCCGGAGAACTCGGGCAGCCTCTGGGTCAAATACGACCTGCCGTTCGAATTCGTCAAAGGGCTGAGCCTGGGCACTGGTGCCTATGTCGCCGGTCAGCGGGAGGGAGATAACGAAAACAGCTTTCAGCTACCCGGTTACGTGCGCTGGGACGCCATGGCGGCTTATCGCTTCAATGTCGGGCCGACGCGGCTAACGGCGCAAGTGAATGTCACCAATATTCTGGACAAGACTTACTTCAAAGCGACCAACATGCTGGATGGCGCACCACGCGCAGGAATCACCGTCGGCGAGCCGTTGACCGTCCTGGGGTCGTTACGTCTGGAGTATTGAACGAACACCGCCACCGGAATATCCCGTCTCGTTCATCGTTCCGGGAAACCGGACGAGACGGGAGACAGGAACCGAACATGAATCGAACCGTCACCCCCTCCACCCATCGAAGGGTTCGCGAAAGCGGGAGAAGCCGCCGGCTGAGACGTCTCCAGGCCCGGCGCAGGCTTTGGCTGAAAGTCCACCTTTGGCTGGGGCTGGGGCTCGGTTTGTTCCTGGCGGTGATCGGAGTCACCGGCTCGGTGCTGGTGTTCTGGCATGAAATCGACGAGTCCCTGAACCCTGACCTGTACCGCGCATCGATCCCGCCCGGACCAGAGCGCAGGCCCTTGGACGAGATTCTCGCCGCAGCCGAGCGAGCCGCGGCGCCGGGCTGGGAGTCGGGCTGGCTCGACGCGCCGGACGGTGCGGGCATGAATTACGTGTTCAGCTTCTACTATCCCGAACAGACACCGACACCGCCGCCGGAGGAAGCGGCCGCGCTCAACATCGCCGTGAATCCCTACACGGCTGAAGCGGTAGGCCGGCGCGTCTTCTACCACACCCGGAATCCGCTCCGGCATTGCCTCATCGGCTTTGTCTTCAAGCTCCACTACGCTCTGCTGCTAAAGGACTTCGGCGTCATTCTGGTGGGAGCGATGGCCGCGCTGTCGGTCGTTTCCGTCCTCAGCGGCCTGATTCTCTGGTGGCCGCTGGATGGCAAATGGCGGCGGGTATTCACCATCAAGCGCCGCGCCAGCACGGTACGTTTCAACCATGACCTGCATCAGGTCTCGGGGTTTTACCCCGTGATCGTGCTTCTGGCCCTCCTCGTGTCGGGCCTTTACTTCAACCTTCCCGCGCAGTTCCGCTGGCTGGTGGAACGCTTTTCGCCCCTGACGCCGGAGCCCACCGCATCGGGCAATCCGGGCACGAATATGCCTTCAATCAATTTGGAAGCCGCCCTGGCGCGGTCGGAATATCCGGGCGGCGTGCCGCAGTTCTATTCGTTTTCCCCAAGCGACGAGGGGCTCTTCACCGCTTGCTACCGAGACATCCCCGAATTGCGCCCCCACGTGCTCGATTCCCGCTGTCTGGTGCTCGACCGGCGCAGCGGCGAGCTCCTGCAGGTGCGAGATCCCGCCCATGGCAGCGGCGGCGACGTGTTCGTGCAATGGCAATGGCCGCTGCATTCCGGAAAAGTCTTCGGCTTACCCGGCCGCATCCTGGTGTTCCTCTCCGGCCTCGCCTGTCCGGTGCTGTACGTCACCGGGATCATCCGCTGGCTACAGAAGCGGCGGGCCAGGCAGTTCAAGAAACCGGCACAGAACCGTGGATTCGGGTGAGGAACGATCTCAACCTGCCGTCGAATTCAGAGAGCCGACCGGATTAGCGGGTGAAGTAATCGACAATGCTTTCCATTCGGACATCACAACTCCCGGAACTCTGGAAGTTTGCAGTTTTCGAATGCGCGCAATGAGGTCGGCGGCGTGTCGTTGCGCGTGATGCAAGACGGGACGATCTCCCTTACCCTAAACAAGGACCATCGGCATCATCTCATTCTCGACCAGTACCACGCGGCACCGATAGCAATGGTAAGCAGGGTTACCGGCACCCCCACCATGGCATGACGTCGCCAGGTGATCACGATGTTCCGGCGTGCCGCTGCGTCCACGACGATGATGTTCGCGATGCTTCCGATGATCAGCAGATTGCCCGCGAAGGTGCTCGACAAGGCAAGGAGCAGCCCCGCGTCCGGATGGATGGCCATGGGCAGGAGCAACATCACGGCAGGTACATTGGACACGACGTTGCTGAGCAGGAAGGATGCGCCATAAAGCGGCCCGAGATCGTGCAAGTCGAGTCCGGCGTTCGCCAAGGCCGACACGGCCTGCCTGGGCAGCTCCGTCATCTCCAGGGCATGGTTGACTATGAATAGCCCGATGAACATCAGGATGATCTGCCAATCCACGAGACCGAGCATATGTCTCGAATGAAGTTTCCGCGACAGCAACAGTACGCCGGCGCCGCCTAAAGCCAATATTTCGCGCGGCCAACCGGAAAACAGAAACGCCGCGAACAGCGCGGCTGCAACGCTTAGCCCTTTTATCGTCTGCCAAGGATCGAAACGCGCATGCCGTTCGAGACGCGGGTCTTGGTCGACTCCGATCCGGCTCGGCTCGAACTCCCAACGTCCGCGCCAGCACAGTGCGATCAGCAGCCAGGTTATCGCAAGCCCCAGGCCCACCGGAACCGCGGCGTCTCGAAGATAATCGACGAACGACATTTTCAGGGTCTCGCCGATCAGCATGTTTTGCGGATTTCCGATGAGCGTGACGGCCGAGCCGATATTGGACGAGCAGGATAAGGCGAGCAGAAAAGGCACCGGATCGAGGCGACGATTCACACAGACATCGATCAATACCGGGGCCGTCGCGAGACAGACGACGTCATTGCTGAACACGCTGGAAAGCCCCGCCGCCGCAGCGATCAGGGCCGCCAAGAACACAGCTGGACTCACCCGGAGCGTGCCGAGTTTTTCCGTCACCAGCGTATAAAATCCGCCCAGCCGCAACTGAGCCGAAATGACCATGAACGAGAAAAGAAGAATCAGGGTGGGAACATGAAGCGCCCTGCCCGCTTCCTCGAGCGTGAGCGACTCGGTGGCAATCAGAGCGATCGCGCCGAGCACCGCAATGCCTGTCCGATCGAGCTGGAGAAAAGGCAAGCCGCCCAAAATCATGCCGATATAAACGAGGGAGAAAACGATAACGATCATAGCGATCACGATTGAAGGTCCGATTCCGCAAAATGGCGCGAAGTATAACCTGGCGGCACCTTCCGGAGCTCGATACCTGCCCGTGTCGCGGCAAATCCGGCTGCCTGCGGCCGGACCACGGTATTCATCGAAAAACGACAGGCGTAACGGTGTTTATCTCGATATTCGGTAGAAACACAACCGGCTCGGCTTAATCTCAAGGAATCGTCTTTTTGTCACACCGGCCGATCACTCGTAATGTATTGCTTACATAATTTCCGGAATTCAAAAATAGCCCGTATGATACTTAGTTAGTCGAGTAACATGACTGTCCGCTCATGAGATATCGGTCCCGGCAGGAGTCATAGATGCGTGTTCCATACTCCGTTGAAGCATCGGCCATATCTTGCTCGCTCCTGAATCATCAAAACCGTTTTTCGAGTGGTTTTTACTGTACATAATATTCCTCTGTCCGTTATGATTGCCTCATCTTCATTGATCATGCTGAGATTCACCTGATACACTCGGGATCCATCGTTAACCGGAATATCATCGGCTAACGAGAGTGACTTTAAAATGGACTTTAAAGCCATGGCAGGATTGCTATATGTCAAACCCAGAATCAGTTATCAAACCGATCGAGCGGGATTCTCTTACATTAACCGAGTCTGCTTTTCGATTATCTTGGCTTTTGCCAAGATCGTTATACAAAAACAAACTCTCGATACTGATGTATCATGGCGTAGTGCGGCGGCCGTTATCGGTGCCGGATTACTGCTTTATTACCGAGGCTCAGTTTCGAGAGCAGATGGAATACCTCGCCAAATATTGCCGAGTCGCGGCTTTGCCGGACGCGATTCAGCGGCTGCGATCCGGATCCATCGACCGTCCGACCGTGGTCATTACGTTCGACGACGGTTATCAAAATGTCTTTGACGTCGCTTTTCCGATCCTGCGGGAATTTCATTTTCCGGCAACGGTATTCGTAAACACCGGCTTTGTCGGAACTTCGAAGACGATTTGGTTTTGCCGCTTGATTCAGGCGATCGCAAATACGTTTATGCCGACTCTTGAATGGCAAGGCCTTAAATTTAACCTATCCACAGTAAACGCCAAGGCCATTGCATCGAGAAAACTACAGTGTTACCTCAAGAAACTGGAACACTGCGATCTTCTGGAACAGCTCGAGCGAATTATCGAGAAGCTCGAGGTTGATAGCAGTCTTCTCGATTCCTCATCGGATTTTCGGATCATGGATCGGGACGCGATAACTGCCATGACTAACTCCGGGCTAATCCATTTTGGGGCTCACACGGCTTCTCATTCGATCCTTACGAGAGTTCCGCTTAAGGCAGCACGTGATGAAATCGATGAAAGTATTGGTTCGATATCCGACTGGACGGGCCAAGCTTGCCGGTTATTCGCATACCCGAACGGTGGGTCCACCGATTACGATTACAAAATAATTCATATTCTTAAAGACTTCGGAATCCTCGCAGCAGCAACAACCATTCAGGGACCGAATACGGCACATACGCCAATGCTGGAACTTAGACGCTATGGCGTCCACCCCGGTCTAACTCGAATGTCGTTCCAATGCAAGGTGCACCATGTACTTTATCGTTCCAATGCGGAGGTCAGCTGAACGACGAATGGCACCAGGTTCGCCGACGGCGGCGCTCGAATACCAAGTTATCAGGAGGAATTTGTCCGCTCCAGAAGTTCCTGATAGATGTTTTCGAGCTTTCGCACCTGATTTCGAACATTAAAACGCGCCTCGGCGACGTCTTGTCCGCCCTGCGCCAGCCGCAGCGCCTCGTCTGGCGTACGCAGCAGACGAACACAGGCTTCCGCCAGTTGCGTTTGGTCGGCAGGAGCGACAAGCAAACCGTTCTTGCCGGGTTCCACCATCTCGGGGACTCCGCCGACACGGCTCGCCACGATCGGCAAACCGCTCGCCATCGCTTCGGCCAACACGGTCGGAAGCACATCGTCGAGTGTGGGAAGCACGAAAAGGTCGCTGCCTCCCAATATCTCCGGAATATCGTTGCGAGCACCGGCAAATACCACTCGATTCGTTAATTTGTAAGTCGTGGCGAGCGACTTCAACTGACTTTCGAAAGGGCCGGCACCGACGATCAGATAATAGGCGTTCGGCACGGCTTCGAGGATGTCCGGCCACGCTTCGATCAGGAATTGGATTCCCTTTTCCCGACGCAATACCGCAACCGTGACGACCAATGCCGCATCCGCCGGTATCCCGAAGGTCTTGCGCACTGCCGCTCGGTCTGCTTCATTGCGACGGCGAAAGGAACTCGTATCGATTCCGTTGTAGAGCACCGAAATCCTTTCCGGCGGCACACGCCCTTTGGCCACGGCATAATCGCCGACCGCCGCAGAAACCGCGATGATTTTGTCGTGAAAGTTTCTCAGGGCAAACCACGCGACTTCGCTTCTACGGATTTCTTTTGACGTCGCTTCGGGATAGGCAAATGTATGCAGAGTGTGCACAGTCGGAAGACCGACGATTTTGGCGGCAATACCGCCGTGTACCGTGACCGTTTCGAGCTGGGTATGTACCAGATCGATTCCGTGACGCCGGAGATAGCGCACGAGAGACACCACATTCATGAAATCGCGGATACCCGAAGCCGGCAGCAGATCCACCGGCACCCCCAACCTCTCGATTTCGGCGGCAATGGGATTTCCGTCACGGACCCGAAACACGCAAACACGGGGCTCGTATCGATTCCTGTCGAGATGCTGGAGATAATTGAACAGCATCCGCTCGGCACCTCCCATACCAAGAGAATCGATCATGAACAGTATGCGGTCAGGATGCGGCTTTGGCATGGCGGTTACCCCAACCGAGATTCGCCTTGATGGCGCGGCGGCCCTGGTAGGCCAGCTGATATGCTCTGAGAATCAGCCAGCCAGGCATGCTCGTGGCGATCCGTAAACGCAGGTCCGTCCTCGCCGTGCTGGTCCATAACGACTTGTAAGGCTCCTCGCCGCGAAGAAAGTCGAATTCCTCGGTACCCTCGCTGATTGCCTCTCGAACCGCATGCAGCATGATTAAGGCGCCCGGGCTGCACTCGGCCCAAGCTGGGTCGTAGCCCGATTGGTAAAAGCTGAATTTGCCGCCGAATTTGTAGCAATAGATGGCCGCGATCACTTGGCTCCCGACGGTAAGCAAGTACAGCCGAAGCCATCCTTTGTCCAGAAAACGCTCGGCAACCGCGGTATGAAACTCGATCGCCCGCTTCTGCGCGAACGCTCCGGGGTTACCCTTTTGCTGCTGCCTGGCCTGATGCAAACGCACGAGCTCACGGATAGCATCTGAAAGCTCTGCTTTCGTTTCGACCCTTCGATAGCTGACCGGCCCGCTCGCTCGGGCCTGAAGCCGTTTGGCCTTGCGGGTGAAGTTATATCGGCTTTGTTTTCCGATCGAGGCCCAATAACCGTCCCACGTATCGGGAAGCGAAAGATAAGGGCAGACCGAGTCGATCGCCATGTGGCTAGCATCATCAGGCCGTTGCTCGATGGTATCGAGGAGTGCCTTGACAAAGGCCGAATCGGCTTTCATGGCATCGAGCCGGACGATATCGTGCTCGACCGACTTTCCGACCAGGCAATCGACGAAGAATGGCATTGCCGCATGGCTATGGCTTGGTTTAGCGATCACGTCGAGATGGTCGATGACCCGGTCGCCGGCCATGAACGATAGTTGCCGCAGGCGGAGACCGGCGAGATTTACCGTTTGCAAAGCGAGCGGCAACAGCCCGACCAGCCGGCCATCGTTTCCGTCGCGAGCTGTAATGACCCACGGCTTATAGCGTCCTCGGCCGAAGCAGGTCCACCATGTGGATATCCACTCCCAGGTGAGGAATATATTTCCCAGCCCGGATGCGTCGAGCAAGGCATTCCATTCCGATGCGAGCGCGAGAAATCCCTCTTCCGATTGAACGATCTCGATCTTGATCATCGTATTACCGTCCGTGCGTCGTTTGCCGATGAAGCTGTCTTTCCGCGGACGGCGGGTCCCAAGGCGATGTCTTGGAGTACCGTCAACATGTCTCTGGCTACGGAATTCCAACTGTACCGTCTCTCGGCGAGCGCTTTGGCATCCTTGCCCATTTTTTCGGCGAGATCCGGGGCCGCTAAAATCTTTCCAAGTGCATCGGCCAAGGCCGGCGGAGACGCGGGCGGCACAAGGAGACCGGTGATTCCGTCTTTTACCACCTCCGGAAAATTGCCGACCGAGGTCGCCACGACCGGCCGACCGAAAGCGTGGGCTATCATCAGCGGCCCGCTTTGAGTGGCGCTGAGATACGGAAAGGCCACAACCGTAGCGAGCTGAATCAATTCGCTCACCTCATGGTTGGGTATGTAACGAATATCGAAAATCGTGCGCCGCTCTATTCCTAACTCCCGGGCCAGTCTGCGCAATTCGTTTACGTCGACCGATTGCGTCGGGTAGCCCGCGACAACCAATTTGGCTCGATATTTATCGCTCTCGATCAAAGCAAAGGCGCGAAGGAGATCGGGAACGCCCTTGCTCACCCGAAGATTGCCGAAAAACAGTACCAGCCGGTCGGAAGCCTCGATGCCATAACGCTCGGCTAAGCCGACCTTTTGGGCCTGACTGAAAAATAGACTGGACACCCCGTGCTGGATGATGTGGACGCGCTCGGAAGGCACCTCGAGCTCGGCCAAGAACCGATCCCGATTTATTTCCCCGTGGATAAACACGGCGGAGAACGCTTTATATACGGTTTTCTCGAAAAACCCCGTCGTCCGATCGATCAGGGCATTGATTCGAGACAAGCTCGGATCGCGAAACTCGTACTCATGGCACACGTCCGCCAAGACCAGGCCATGACGCTTAAGCCTTCGAAGAAAAAGCGAGACTCCGGGAAAATAGAACCGTCCGAACAGAATGACGTCGGGTTTCTCGGCGATCAGATAATTCGTCAGGCGAATCCACTGGCCGAGTAGTCGAGAAAACCTCAACACTCTTCGGCCGGTCCACCAGAACCGGCGCCAGGTTTTCGCCAGGACTCCTCGCGGCTGCTTTCGCACTGCGCGCGAATCGACGATCTTCCACAGATGCAATCGCTTGTCGACACGAAAATTATGCGGACAGCCGCTGAGTTCATACTCATCTGCGGTCACTAAAGTGACGTCCGCTCCGGCATTCGCGAGTCCGGTGCATAACTCGTAGGCATAGTGCACCAACCCTCCCTGGCCCGTAGGCTCGACGACAAATATCCTCATCTTAAATCCCTGTCTTATATATAAGGTACCGACAACTTCCCTGTATCAGCACTGACGCCATGAGTCGCTCGATGATCCAACAACCGTGAGGCCCGGCGATTTCCGCCCTCGATAAACCCCACACGGAAGATCAAAAACCTTGGCTAGTCAGCGAGATTACGGTTTCCCTCAACTTGAATTCCGCACGCGATCGAGGGAATGGCGATTTGCTCCGAGGAATAGCACCCGTCGGACGGAGCAGCGAATGCTGGCCCCCAATGGGACCTCGGGTTTAGATGAAGCGGAAACGGTGCGCTGTCCATCGCCAGACTCTCCGCAAGTCGACTATCCTCCTTGAATGGGCCGGGAACGAGAACGGTCCGGCCGAAACGTTTTTCACTATATCAAACAGTCGTCGGATGAGAAAAGACGAACAATCACGACTTGTGTCGCCTTTCTATGGTGCAAGGGGTATGTGCTTAACCGTCGCTCTCCGGCGACCCCTCGACTTTCCGATCCCTTACATGCGTTTCGGGTGTCATTTCCGCCCCCTCCAGTGACCCCATTTTCGCTGCATACGCCCGGCGCGTCCTCTTCCATCGAACCACACATCTTTTTGGATAGGAGCGATCCTCTGTCGCATATCAGCGTCGATTGATAAGTAATTCTACGTAGTCGGCGACACCCCCAAAAAGCCAATCCCGCGTCAGCTCTAGGTTTGATCGATATTGGCACGGCACATGCTTTCATCGGCTACGCAAGTGACGAGCGACTACCCGACAACAAAAATTGGTTTTACTTCAATCCACTTGCGCTTTTTTGCTTGGAAACTGAAGCGTTAAACATGCTTGCCTTTGTGCCCCTTAGGTAATTGGCGGTCTCGGATATCCGACCCCGTGAGTAGGGCAACACGCTGCTCCCAGAGCAGTTCCCCCGAAAAACATTCGGGCCTACTCAATCAGCCTTGAATAACCCAGTAATGAATGTCACCGACGTTTGCCTTCATCAAACGTGGCTGATGCCTTTTTCATCACTGAGTTATTCGAAGCGGTACTTAAGACACATGGGATTCAGCCATAGCTTAAAAGGGGGGTTGCTCGTACTTTTGGAAAACGAATGGAACTGCTTGAACAGCCGGTAGTTCGACCAACGCTGAACCTGTCAGGAATGATGGAGTTGGTCCCAGGGACGCTAAAGCTCGGTGATTACGGCGGTTTAGATCAGCCGTCGCACTGAAGCTTACATAACCTGGCATGGCCGCGAAGAGCCGCTATGCCTCGAATTTGTAGCGAAAAAATCCCACGGGAGAAACCATGAAATTTGTAAACTCTTACCTTCCTTCAGCCAAATGCGCCGAAAAACGAGTTGCCGACGGTCGCAGCCATAGAATCGTACGCAAAGCCGTCCATGGCCTGTCGATAGCAGCGACCCTGGTCATGGCTCAATCGGCCGGTGCCGCCGACGATTATGTTCGTCCGTTCGGCCCGAACGCGCCCTGGAACCGACCGGTGGACGGGCTGCCGCGTCATCCCCAGTCCGATGCCTTGACCAATCGCCTGTGGCAATATTCGCCGTCGCGGGTCGGCAATTTCAATCTGTCCTTCAGCGGCTATACCTATCCGGTGTACATGGCCAGCACCGCGAAGGGCTCTTACCAGGTCCAGGCGGGGATGGGTAACCTCAACGGTACCAAGATCCCCTGGAGCCCGGACTGGAAGCCCGCGACCGGCTCCGATGGCCAGGTGATCATCCTCGACCCGGACAGCGGGCAGGAGTGGGATTTGTGGCAGGTGAACTTTAACGGCTCCCGGATTCGCATCTCGAACGGCAATCTGGTGCCGGGCTCGTATTTGACCAAGGAAGACGGCTTCAAACCCTCGCGCGGCTGCGGCATTTCCTATCTCGCCATGCTGGTGAGACCGGAGGAGATTGCCCAGGGCAAGATCGAGCACGCGCTGTCGATGCCGAGCCGGAACACCGCGAAGACCTTCGTAGCGCCGGCCACCAAGTCGGACGGTCGGGTTACCCAGAACGGTATGCCCATGGGCACCCGGTTTGCGCTGAACATCACCGATGCCGAGATCGACGAGTGGGTGAACTCCTTGCCGAGCGAATTGTCGGACCAGACCCGCCAGGCGGCGCGGATCATCGCCGTAGCGCTTAGGGATTACGGCTGGTTCATCTCCGACACGGCCGGCGGCGCGCACTTCCAGTTCGAGGACAACGCCACCGCCAAAGCCAAATGGGAGGCGCTGGGCTTGGGAGAGCAATACATCAACTATAAGAACTATCCCACCGATCTGCTCGATGGCTTGCTGACCAAACAGCGTATCTATGCGATAGCTCCTAGCGACCAATACTGATCGAGCTTATCGGTACGGAAACCCTGCGTGCGCGTTTTCTCGAGATAAGACAGTTCGTCCGTTCCCTCTCAAAGTGAGACCGCACGCAGGGTAAATACCGACTGGGCTAGCCCAAGCCGAGCAGTTCTGAACCCACGTCGCCGTATCCGCCTCCCCGCGATTCGATTGCGAGAGGCGATAATCGTCGGTGGGCCCAGCTCTACTCCGAACTCTCCCTCAGCCGGGTTTCGACACTCGGCCACGTCGATCCATCCTCGGGCGGGATTTTTCTCGCCCCGGGATGCATTCATAGATCAACCGAACACCGGAAAAATCGGTTTCGCCAACCTTTCCCTCAGGCTGCTCATGCGTCATGAGGCGCGAGTCGCTCGCGATCTCATAGGCGGAACAGTCCGCCGACGGTCCTAAATCGTTCCAGATACTGCTGGTCCTTTCCTCAAACCTCAAAACAGCGGTATGAAGAGCCCGTTGAGCATCAGTATTTTCCGGATTTGATCCATGAAACCCGCAACCTTCGCCACCCCGCGCTTCGGCACAAAAACGACATCCGTAGGCTGAAGCAGAAAATCCGAATCGCTTAACTCGCCGTCGAGGATATTTTCCACATCGACTTCATGCGTCAACGGTTGGTTGTTGGGTCCTTTTCGGATGACGGTGACATCGTTGATATTTGCAGTCTCCAGGAATCCCCCGGCTTCGTCTATGGCTTGGAGGACCCCGATCTTGTTTCTTACCGTGATGAATCCGGGCTTTGCGATGTCGCCCGCCAAGTAGACCCTCGGCTCGGTAAGCGTCCGGACAAGCACCGTGACGGCAGGATCTTTCAACTCTCCGGAATAGGCGTTCGTCAAAACTTCGTCGAGCTTCGCCGGGTTTATCCCTGCCGCCTGCACGTCGTCGATCAGTTGGAGAGAAATCTTGCCATCCGGCCGCACGATTACCGACTCGTTGAACTCAGGGGTATAAAAGAATTTCACGTCCAGCTGATCTCCGGGCTGAATGATGTAATTAGGCGGAACCTCATACCTGCTCTCCACCTCGGCCAATGCTACGCTGGGATCAAGGACGGGCCGGTTAACCGTACACCCATAGCAGCCCATGATGATGATCAGCGTCATCAGCCCTGCCAGACGACCGGAAATAGCTTTGCGACCTCGCGCAATCGGGTTGACTCCGTTCATAGCATCCTGTCCATTAGATAAGTCGTGGTTTACAAAAATACGTGACGTAATTCGGTACCTGGTTTACGAAAGCTCGACATCTAGCATTCTTTCGCTGCCTTAACGCCTGACGGCATCGAGTATCGTATTTGCTCCCTTAATAACGACCTCCTTTTCTAAAAGCCATAGTGTTCCGAAATAAGCGGCGGCTCCCGTTACTCCGGCAACCAACAGTTGCACCACGGGAGGCTGATCGCCGATGCTGTAGACCAGCGGGGTGGTAACAATGGTGAGCGCGGTCCCGCCGACAAACGCCGGCCTGAGTGCGCGCATCAATTCCGACACCGTAACCCCTATCACCCGTACGATTACGAACAAATGAACGATTTTTACTAGGAATGCCGTTGCGATTAGGCTCAATGCCACCCCTACGAGCTGGTATTGAACACCCACGAGAAGTAAAGGAATCAGTATTATGATGTGTAGTATGCCCATTTTTAACAACAGTGCCGGGCGTCCAATTGCCTTATAGATATCACCCGCTGTCGTTCCGATCGAGAAAATAAGAAATGCAACAGGCAGCAACCGGAGAATCGGAATCGCGCCCAACCACTGAGCCCCGAGCAAAACCTTGACTATAGGTTCCGCTGTGATAATGAGACCGAGAGAGATCGGAACAATAAAAACCTGAACGTATTGGGTTACCGAAAGAAATGCTCGTCGCAGCAAGTGGGGCTGGTGCTGTATCGTCGCTAACGCGGGAAACATCGCTCCCGCCAATACCACCCACACATTCATAATCAGTAGATCGACGATACGATAAGTTATCGAATATATCCCGAGCGCCGCATCTCCGAGGGTTCGTCCAATAACGATAAACTCGATATTCGATACAAGTGCGTTAATCAGGTTAAATGCCATGAAGGGTATGCTGAACTTCAAAAGGCGGCCAAGCTGTGGCTTTTTGATGCGCATCCTGAGTTTTTGCCGCAGTGCGATGCGCGCTAGGATGACGCCCGAAAGCGAACTCGATAGCTGTCCGATGATCAGCGACCATGCCCCGAATCCTTTGACGGCAAGAACGATCGTGACAACTGCTTTGATAAGCAATCGCCCGAGATCCGGTATCAGCTTTTTGCGAAACGCCAAATCCCGCTGAAGAAGCGCAATGTGGACCGAACCGAAAGGATCGATGAGGAACGTCAAAGCAAGTATCCGCAACATCGGCTCGACCGCCGGTGCGCGAAAAAAGACGGCAACCGCCGGAGCTATGGCGAAGGTAAAAAGAAAAAAAAGAATTCCGATGACCAGATTCGCGGCGTAAACGGTGTTCGCCGCTTCCTGTACATCGTTTCGCTGCTGTATCAGGGCGCTTCCTAAACCCAAGTCTTGCAGCAGCGAAAAGTATGAAATGATGATTGTCGCTAGACTGACTATCCCGAAGGTTTCGGGTGGCAAGAGCCGGGTAAGTACTGCCATGGTGATCAGTACGACGCCTTTGCTCAGTGCAAAAGACGCGTAGTTCCACGCCACGGCATGTACGGTCTTTCTGCCAGCATGAATCATTGTTCAATCCCTTGTCGCGAATTCGTTCGCAGGCCATTCTTATGACGTCATGTCATAAGTCCCAACTCTGCTTACAGCACTATTAAGGCAGAACCCTACCGGTTTGCCCTCCTTGTTCATCGTGCGATACACAAACCGACTGGCGCTTCGTACTCTAATATAAATCTTGCCGATACGCCAAGAGATGCGATTCCCTATTGCATTGTTGATACACTTCGCCCGTTGCGTGCATCACGCCGAGTTCCTCCTGGCTGTTATCTCGACCGAAGCGAGTGGCGGCTTAACGCCTTTGTTACACTGGCCCGTCCTCGCATGTTTCGAAACCGGCTCAGTTGCTATGACTTAGTTGAACCTCTATCGGCCAGTTGGACTGCCGGGGCAGCGGAAAGATTCAAACAAAGTTATTCTTAGTGATATCGAGCTTCGAAAAGCCGATTTTTTGTTGATTTTTGTCTATTCTGATTACGCGACTGTTTGATATAGTGAACGCATTCGGCCGGACTTCGCGCAGTCCCGGTCCGTCCCAGGGAGGATAATCGACTTTTGGAGTCTGGCGATGGACAGCACCCCCATTCACGCGAACCCGAGGCACTGCCATGCAGGCGGATTGTCGCGGCCGCGTTACTCTCCGGCCGGTCTCGTTGCCTGGCCGTTCCTGCATCACGATGTTGAATACCGTCCTCTAGCTCATCTAAATTTGTCGGAGTGCAGCAAAACTTTCGATCTGCATTATGACGGCTTTGAAGCGGTCCCGATCGCTCGAGCTGTCGACGTCGACATTCATTCCGCTGCACCCAAGGTGAATTTAGCGCCTGCGCACAGCCGGCCGAAGCGCGGAAGTCAAACCCGCCGCCTTGGAGCTATCCTGACGGCTTATCGTTCAATTTATCGGAGGTAAAAATACATACAGCGATTGCGCGCAGCACAAGGACTTGATGCAGCGCCCTCTCACTATTCGGAGAATCTTAACGGACAGATAGAGAGAATAAAGTTTGCAGAAAAGGAGTGTTTGCAAATGAAATCTATTTCAAAGGACTTGCTTGGTCTGCTTACGACTGTCTTTATACTTTTCGGCCTAAATACCTTAGATCTGGGAACGGGTTCGATCGCCAGCATCTCCACTCCCACAAAAATTTTAGCCGCCTTGTCGGTGCTCACTATCGTGGCGGGCTGGAAATTCTGGACCAAACATTCCATATACCTGCCTCTCCTATTAGTTATAAGTACAAACCTCGCTTTATCGGCACGCCATAATACCCAATACAATAATTACATCTTCGGTTTTTTAGAAACCATTCTCCTAGGTATATCGGTGTATTTCTCCCATGCCGTCGCCAGGTGGATGGCTTACGTTTCAGAGGAACTGGAAAGCATGCTCTTGAAAGATCTGCATAAACCGATCGCCAAGCTCCCGGACTCCATGAATGAAATCAATACATATCTTTATCAAAGCAGGCGATCCGGAAATCCGCTTAGCGTTATCGTATTAGACGTGAAGGAAAACCTTAACAAATACTCGCTATCCCACTATCGAAAAATGATATTTCATGAGCTTGCCGAACGCTACTTGAAGCGCTATCTGACGGTAAAGTTGATAAACCGGATCGTCGCCGGGTTTCGACGCAGCGACATGATCGTAATGTGTACCGAGCATGACTCCCGGTTGTTAATCATGTGTCCGTCAACAAGTCTCGAAGCATGCAATACCGTGGCTCAACGGATACAAACGAGCGCCAAGAAGGATCTGGACCTTCCCGTATCGGTTGGTGCAGCGTCTTTTCCAAGCGATGGGTTCACACTTGAAGCCTTAATCAAAACCGCCGAGTCAAATATCGTGGATGGCAAGCAGCCCCTGCCTGTCGAAGAAACCGAGGAGCAAGCTGCATGATTACCCCAACGCTAAGAGAGCGATATGGAAATGATCTCGACTGGTTAGGTCGATTCAAGCCAAGACTAAGAATCTCCAACAACCAGGGTTACTTGATAGCCAAGCGGCTATTCGACATGCTATTTGTAATACTTACGAGTCCATTGTGGATACCGCTAATATTAATTATTTCATTGTTCATTAAACTGGAATCTCCACGAGATCCCATATTCTTCTTACAAGAACGGACCGGTAAGAACGGCTATCGGTTTTGTATCTATAAATTCAGAACCATGGTTCCAAATGCTGAAGCGCTCAAATGTGAACTCATGCACTTGAACGAACTACAGTGGCCGGACTTCAAAATCCAGAATGACCCGCGGATAACCCGCGTAGGAAAGATATTGCGGAAAACAAGCCTGGATGAACTCCCGCAAATTTTTAATCTCTTGTTCGGCCAAATGACGTTAGTCGGACCACGGCCGACATCTTTCCACCCCGAAACCTACCGGCTCTGGCAAACCGAACGCCTGGATGCGATACCGGGAATCACGGGCTTGTGGCAGATTCTGGGTAGAAATAAGACTGAGTTCGACGAACGCTCACAACTCGATATCGCTTACATTCAGCGAGCCTGTCTCCGACTCGACCTGGAAATCCTTCTGCGAACTTTCCAGGTAATACTGACCCGGCGCTCACTCGGTTGTTAGCAAACTGAGCCGGACGGGCTCGCGATGCAAATTGTTCCCTTAAGGGAGAACAGTGCAATTTTCGATCGAACATAAGGAGAAAAGAGTGTCTGCAAAACCATGGACTTGGCTATCCCAACCTGAAGGGATCGGGCGGCGGATCGCCGCACAAAAATGGGATCTTTTGGCCCTAGGCACGAGTGCGCTGGTGCCGGTTGTATTGATTTCCCAACTGGAAGCTCTTCAATTGGCACTGATGTTCATTGTCGTGTTTGTCGGAATTCCAGCCGCCGTTCTCACTTTTGCACGTACCGACTGGGGTTTGGCGGCATTGACATTCATCATTTATACGAATGCCTCGGATGTCGCCATCGAGCACGGTGCACCATCGCCGACTAAGTTGTACGGCGCCGCGCTGCTCACCGCATTCACGCTTCGCTTCATCGGTGGCGATAGACCCGTTGGAGCCGCCAAACCGGCCCTGCTCGTCCTGATATACATGCTGCTCGTCTTGGCGTCGTTATCCTATTCGGACTACTTTCGGGACGCACAGGAATTCGTCTTCAATAACATCAGGGAAGGAATGATTTGTATTCTCATAATACTAATATCACGAACTGCCGCCTCGTTTAGGCTCTTGATTTGGGCACTAGGATTCGGGGCACTATTCTTAGTATCCATGAATTTTGCCCAATTTGTTACTGGTGCTTATTGGTTCAAGTTCGCTGGATTTGCAAATGCCGAATATGATGAGCTCGCAAAGGAATTGGGCGATTATCGGATATCGGGCCCTTTGACCGACCCCAATTTCTATGCCCTCATCCTTCTACCCATAGTGCCATTATGTATCGAGCGGCTGTTAAACGAACCCATTCGGTTGCTTCGCCCGCTAGCGGCAATTACGCTCGCTTTGGTACTCCTGGCCATCAGTCTCACCTACTCTCGCGGCGCACTTGTGGGCATATTCGGAATGCTGTGCCTTGCACTTATGCACATTCGCGTTTCTCCCAAGGTGTTAACATCAGGCCTCGCCGTACTAATCTGCCTGCTCGCCCTTGCTCCGAGTGCTTATGTCACTCGTATAAACGATATGGTCGCCACGTTTTCCGGAGAGAAAGATCCATCCGAAACCAGCGCCGCAGACATTTCGGTCGACGGACGCAAGGCGGAGATGCAAATCGCGTTGCGTATGTTCGCGGATAACCCGTTGTTCGGAGTTGGAGCCGGTAATTATGTTTTCAATTTCCAGCGCTATAGCCAGGACTTACACCTTATGAATCGCGGCGAAAATCGAAACGCACATAGTCTTTATCTTCAGATAGCCGCTGAACGAGGACTTATCGGTTTGGTGAGTTTCGGAGCTCTGCTATGGTTTATGGTCAAGAGCCTGAAGCAGGCAAGATACACGTTCGAACAAGCAGGACGCCACGACTATGCAACTTTGGTAACTGCCTTTAGCATAGGAGTTTTCGGTTTTCTTGTGAGCAGCTTGTTTCTGCACGACTCTTATCCAAAATATTTTTGGATTCTGATGGGAATTGCCCTTTCTTTACCGCAAGCAGCCGAGTGGGAAATGGCTCACTCTGGTAAGCGTTCGCTCTCTACTTAACTTTTTCAATAACTCACTATAGGGATATAACAGTGATGCTCTCTAATCGTCAAATACGAGATTCTAATTTGGTCGCCATGGTGATCAGGCATAAACGCAAGGCTTTGGTGGCTTTCTTAGTAGCCTTATCGGCTGGAGCAATTACCGCAATTCTTGAAAAACCGGTTTATGAGGCACATGCCGCGTTGTTGTTCAACCTGGGTCGTGAGTACAAATACATACCTGAATTCAGCGGCCCCTATAGTAGCTCTAGGCGTGAATTCAAAATGGAGGAATTGCTCAACACGGAGTCGGAGCTTCTGAATAGCACAGACTTACGGCAAAAAGTAATCACTTCGATAGGCATCAAAACGCTATACCCTGAACTTAAAGACGCAAATCCTCAGGATCAATCCGTAATGGATGCGGCGCTATTGAATTTCGACAAAGCTCTCGCCGTCAAAAGCGTGAAAAATTCGGGTGTCATCCACGTCTATTTTGCCCATCCGGATTCCGTTGTCGCGAAGCGGGTCGTCGACTTGCTCGTTAACAGTTTTATCGATAAGCACGTCCGAATTTACGGAGAGTCCCGCGCTCCGTTTTTCGAGCAAAAACTCGCCGAGTACACCGTAGGCCTGCAAGAAGCCACGCAGAATCTACGCGACTTCAAGCAACAGTACGGGATAATTAACGTCGACGAACAGATACGGTTACTGTTGCAAAGACAGTCGGCCGTAGAGGAAACGCTCCGGCTTTCCAAATCGAGGGCTAATGAACTGTCTCATAAATTGGCCGCTCTGCAAAAGTTGAAAAACAGGGTTCCGCGGAATGATCCGTTGTCCACGGGGGTGGACTTTGCGCAGCAAAGGCTCCTCGAGCTTCAGCTGAAGGAGCAGGAGCTTTTGCGGAGATACAATGAAAACAGCAGGACCGTGAGTGAAGTTCGACAAGACATCGATAACGTGAAGGCATTCATGCGCCAGAACGAAGAGGAAAAAGCGGCGCAGATTCGGCGTCAGCCGAACCAGGCTTACTGGGCGCTGGAACTGGAAACGACCCACCTCGAGCCCGAATTGCTGAGCGTCCAGACAACCATTAAGGATGCCGAGCAGACCCTGAGGCAGGTCAACGATCAACTATCGGTCATCAATATGCATAAGGGAGAATTGCTTAATCTTGAAACGCGGCTAGCGGTAAAGGAAGGCCTCTATCGTGATTATCTGAGCAAACTCGAGGAAACCAAGATTTCCGAAGAACTGGACCTCAAGAAAGTTACCAATGTCCGCGTCTTCCAGGAGCCCACGATATCTCCGAAGCCATTAAACGCGGCAAGACTCTTAAAGGTAATGGTTGGTGCGCTTTTTGGGCTTTTGGCTGCCTTCATCGTGGCCTACTTTGCTGAGTTGAAGCGACGCGGGCTTTACACACCGGAAGGTGTTGAAGAAAAGCTCGGCGTGCCGGTCCTGGCTCGAATCCCGTCCCCATAAAGACCTTCGAACGGAGTGGCCGGCATTTGGGAACAGTGGACACACTCGGCTGGGTAAACCCGCTGTCGTCAGCGGATGGGCGGTCTCGAGGCCGCCCTACCCCGCTCGACGGCTGTGCACCTCCTTTCGATGGACGATCCGTCGGCGCCTGACTTCCCGCGGACTATCGTCGTGCCGTCTCGATGGGCCTCAGGGCATCCGTGCGCCCCACACCCCACAGCCACAACACTGATCGAACGTCCTTGGAAGCTGCGATCCGCTTGCCGGAGTCGTTACCGCTTCATCAGCAGACCGAACTCACCATCGAAAAGGAAAGCGCTCGCAGAACGAATCTGCCCTCACTCCGTACGGCGCGCTTTCTCCCAAAGAACGGTCTGCCTACCTTTCGAATACCTCACCAGACCGCGGAAGGACGCAAAATTTCCGCTCGCGATGTAATACCAAATCCCCAACAGCCCGACCTTCCAACCGAACTTTTCCGAGATCCATCCAATAACGGCCAGGAAACCGAATGCGATTTGGGCCCAAAATAATGCAATCACTATTTCGGGAGTATCCGGTAAAAACATCAATCCCGCGCTGGAAAGAAAGACACCTGCACTGAAGAACGGCAGGAAGAGACGCATGACCTTATGAGATACCAATTCGAAAATTGCGAGCTTGTCGTTCCATGGCCATAATGCCCGAGCATCCAGGAGCATCTGAAAGCGTCCGGCTGTAATGCGCTGCCTTCGCAAAACCTCGTCGCGCGTGGACATCGCCGAACTTTGGAAACACAGCGCCGCCGGATCGTAGATGACTCGAAATCCTTTCCGCAATGTCTGCATGGCGAGGCAGGCATCATCGAGAATCATATTGGTCGGTATAGGCTCGAATATCGATGCGCGAATGGCGAGCATCGCCCCGCTGACACTGACGGTCGACCCGCATTGAGTTTCCTTCGTTTTAATGTAAGCCTCGTAGCCCCAATACGATTTCTCGGAGCCGAAGATCGGCGATCTGTTTTTGTGCAAACGCCTGTTGCCATTAACGCATCCGACCTCTGGATCATTAAAATTCCGAACCAGAAGCTTTAGACTATCGGCACGATAAATGGCACGTGCGTCCGAAAAAATCAGGATTTCACCCTTGGCTAGAGCGGCGGCCCGATTCATCGCGGCAGCCTTCCCTTCCCGCACAGGGGAGTGAACAATAGTGATATCCGGTTTATCGGTATATTTACTGATTATTGATGACGTTCTATCCGTCGACCCATCATTAACCACTATCACCTCGAGCAGATGCGCCGGGTAATTCAATGACAAACTATTCTCAATTTTCCTGCCTATAATATCCTCTTCATTGTAAGCGCAAACAATCAAGCTGACTGTCGGGTGAATCGGCGCTGCGTCGATTCGACGTTGTCTTACCGAGGCAAGCGCTGTAATTAAGATGGGGTATCCGATATAGACGTAACAAATTAAGCCTAGACATAACCAAAAAATTGATAACATCATAATCCCTTGATGTCTTTGTCTAACGGCATTGATGACAGTGTCGAAAGGTTCATGAATGGCCTAAATCATCGAACTATCGGCCACTCTAAACAACCTTGCTAATACGACACATGAAGTTTCACTTGCTACGTATTTACTCAACGAATTGCGACTCCTTTGCCTATTAGTCAAGCACGAGCGAATCGCCCGGGTATGATATTCAAATTCCTCAACTTCGGCTTCAACACCAACCATACCGGGCGAATCTCAAGAAGTGCTTTTTGATATACGTAAGCAATCCATCCTCGCACGGTCGGCCTACATAGATAGTAGTGAAATACGTTGTAAAATTGGGGCTTCCATCCACTATGCCATGATGCATCCGTAATCAAATTATTAAAACTAATTCCACCCTTGTTCTCATAATAATTCATAAGATATTCGCGAAGCAGATGACCTGGACTACAGAATGAATAGTTTTCATCATAACCGATCTTTACGGTATAAAGGGTACTATCCGTAATGAGACTGAACTCCACAGATATAGGCTTTTTATCATGCCACATAATATGAATTTCGCATCCGCCTGATCGGGAGTAGTGTTCCATTAGCAGCCTATAAAAGGACTCGAGCTTTTTGTCTAGTTTTATGGCTGTACCAGATCCTTTTCTACCTTTCCAACCAGAGGCTTCAACATCTAAAAAAGCCTCGTAAGCCATGCCGAGTTCCGGATGCTTTGATGCAGACGTGTAGGTTATGTTTCCTAAATCTTCGGCACGCTTTTTTGCTCGTCTCATATTATTTCTGAAAGTTTTCGAAAACCCTTGAAACATTAGATTATAAGGACGCATAACTATATAGTCGCATTGCCCACAGGATCTTCGAACATTCCAGATATTAGACTGTTCAGCTAGTGCAGTGACTGCGGCTGATTCTTCAAGGACACGCGGGAGATAAATATAGTCCCAGGAAAGGCCTGGCACTTCTTTCAGATGTTTTAAAACGAGAGGCACGTAAGTTTTTACGCGTTCGGGTTTAGCAACCACAAAATCATTGAGGCACATGTGCGGATGGCTCGGGAGTTGCAGCACCCTCATCTTCAGCCCGAATATTCGTTGCGATGATATCTTCAGTGGGAAAATGGCTTCCGGATTGTCGCTTACATATACCACCGTGAATAACACCGTATCGGGCTGGTCTTCCAGAGCATTTAGATAACAACGGTACCAGTCCGCGAGGTGAAAAAATCGCTTGCCATCCATAACCTTCGTTATGAACTCCCACTCGGTTGCGATTTCTTCGAGACCGGATATCCCTCGGAACGTTTTGATAGTTACCTTTTCCGAAATACTGCGCATTATGCAATCCCTTGCCTTTTTCTTACGGTTAGCCGTTCCATTGGTTAATGATGCAAAACCCGTGATATTTCGATCGTTTCGTAGTCACCGGTTTAACTCGAAATATCTCAGTGCCTATAGAGGTAAACCAGATTGATAAATTTCCAAGGTCTTCCCGTACATCTGCCTAGTACCGGACTTCTGCTTCACAGCGTGAAAAGCGGCTTCGCCTAAACCGTTTGCCTCGACCGGATAATCCATGAGCCAACAAATTCCTCTCGCCAGTGCATCCACATCCGCTGGCGGAACAAGAAACGCGGTTTTTCCGTGGTCGAATAGCTCGGCTAGCCCTCCCACTCCGCTCAAAAGCAAGGGGAGACGATGATTGCATGCCTCCAGGACCGCATACGGCAGACCTTCGGAAAGAGAAGGCAAACAAAACACGTCGCTGCCGCTTAAGAGGACGGAGACATCGTTGCGAAAGCCTGCAAAGTGGACAATCTGTTCGAGATCCGCCTTCCTTACCAGTTCTTCATATTCGCTGCGCAGATAGCCATCTCCCACGACCAGGCACCGTAGCCGAGGCCTGGACTTCGCCAGGCGTGCCAATGCCTCGAACAAGAACCTGTGACCTTTTACGGATTCGAGCCGGCCGACTACCGTGACTACGAACACGTCGGAACTCCATCCTAGCTCCTTGAAGAATGGAGCAGCCCGCCCGGCCGATGTTTCCTCGGTATATTCTATGGCGTTGTGGATTAGCGAAATTCGTGTCGATGGAATGCCTAGTTCGGCGAGATATTGGTGTACCGATTCCGATACGGCGATAAAGTGAAAACCGAGCCGATAGCTCAACTGCAAAACCAGCTCGTATAGCCGCCCTTTCAGAGTGTTGGCGTATTCCAGCCCATACGCACTGTGAACAGTGCAAATACTTCTTGCACCCGCCCATGTTGCGGCCAATCCCCCCCAAAACTGGGATTGCGGATTATGAGTATCCACTACCTTATACCCGCCTTTTCGAATTAGGCGATACAAATAGAGCAATATTCTCGGATCGCCCCGTGAAAACGGCACGGGGAACGAGACTAAATCAGCGGCTTCCAGGCGATGATGCAATGCCGAGCCCTTCAAAGTCGCGACGGCGTAAGGACGTTCGCCGTGAAGCATTCGCGCTAAGGCGGTAACGCGTACATCCACGCCTCCGTAGTATTTCGCTAAATCGACAATCAAAATGGGGTCATTTCGAAGCATGGCCTTCAAAAAGCTGTTGACGAATTAGCTCTAAAATTCCTTTGACCTAAGATCGGCAAAATATCTTTCTCCGAGCGATGTATATCGAGTTGAGCTCCAATTTCAGTCAGCAGCTTCTTCGAAATTTCTACGATATCCATCGTCACTCCCTCGTTCGGCAAACTCATTCAAGGTATCTTTCCCATGGCGTATTCTTCAACGCCCCCCTAACTTCGTCGAAGTTCGAAATAAGCTGATGGAGCGGCTCCGGATTCTGCTTCCTATACGCGATCCTATTTGAATTCCATTGTTTGGCGCCTACGAAGTTTATTGCCTTCGAGGCTATGTTATCGAAGTCGTCCACCAAATCTTCATAATAAATTTCGAGCATATCGTGGTCTGCGAATCGACCACGTGTTTGGGATTCCCAATTTTGGATCTGCATTATTTGCGCAACTAAATTTTCCGGTTCCAGGTGGACTTTCTTTCGGTCAACCGGAACTTTTTTCCGCAAATTCCTCTGCAGCCAAATATCGGTTTTGAATGCGATGGCCAGGGACACCAGCGTCCTCAAGCGATTACGGCGCATCAAGTGGATGATCTTGAATTCCTTCAATTTCTGGAATTCAGTCCATTCTTGGTTGGTCAAATGGTTATAAAAAATCTTGCACCCGACCGCGCGGACGCAGCGTGCATATTCGTTATATAGACGAGATATACCTTCATTAAAACCTTGACCGATAATCCGGTTATCCGAGCTAAATATCTCATGGAACATCTCGACCTCAGAGCTGGACCGGAATACGTCCAACAAGAGGTTTGAACCCGTGCGTGCATGCCCGATAAGCGCAAATCGGGTATATTGCGTGTGCACCCCGGACGCATAACTCATAGCCCACAACGAGGCTGCCTTCAAAGCCGAATGTAGTCGTACCAAATTACTGACTCCCACGGGTGTTTCTTATTGTTTCTGTGTTGGGTGGTTACAGCATCTATCCGACGTTCCTTGCCTTGGGAAAAATCCAAAGCGTCGTTGCCAACAGCAGACTCCGGCATAACCCTACTCGTTGAGTTAACCTATCAAGCTACCTGGCGAGGGTTGCGGCTAAAACAACCTATTTCGAAACTAAGAAGCCCACTAAAGGCTCCTTAAAAACAAAACCAATATGCAAAGCTCAACTTAACGAGTTTGAGCATAAACTGAGATACCGACTGGATGCAGAGTCTAGACCGGTCACTTTTTCGGCCATTTGAAACATCCCTGTGCACCCGAATACGTAGGTGCATTGTGCTGGTTAAACCACTGATATAAAACTCGAACAACTACCTAAGAAAGGCTACTTACACGAGTCAGCGTGTCCTCAGGTGTTACACTCGGCCGTCGCTTCCCCTTCTCTTTCTTTCGTCCGAGCACCAGCCACAACCGAGCCTGCGGTCGGTACATCTTGTATCAGTTACTAGGAGCGATTGCGTAGATACGCTGTTTGGTCAGCAAGCCATCGAGCAGATCGGTAGGGTAGTTTTTCCAGCCAATCGATTTCTCCCCCAAGCCCAGCGCCTCCCATTTGGCTTTGGCGGTGGCGTTGTCCTCGAACTGGAAGTGCGCGCCGCCGGCCGTGTCGGAGATGAACCAGCCGTAATCCCTAAGGGCCACGGCGATGATCCGCGCCGCCCGACGGGTCTGGCCGGTCAATTGGCTCGGTAGGGCGTTCACCCACTCGTCGATCTCGGCATCGGTGATGTTCAGCGCAAACCGGGTGCCCATGGGCAGTCCATTGTCGGTAGCTCGGCCGTCCGACTTGGTGGCCGGCGCCACGAAGGTCTTCGCGGTGTTCCGGCTCGGCATCGACAGCGCGTGCTCGATCTTGCCCTGGGCAATCTCCTCCGGTCTCACCAGCATGGCGAGGTAGGGAATGCCGCAGCCGCGCGAGGGCTTGAAGCCGTCTTCCTTGGTCAAATACGAGCCCGGCACCAGATTGCCGTTCGAAACATGGACGGCGGCCCCATCGAAACTCGCCTGCCACAAATCCCATTCGCGCCCGCTGTCCGGGTCGAGGATGATCACCTGGCTATCGGAGCCGGTCGCGGGCTTCCAATCCGGGCTCCAGGGGATCTTGGTACCGTTGAGTTTGTTCCATGATGGCGCTCGGACTGGGTAAGAGCCTTTCGCGGTGCCGGCCATGTACACCGGATAGGTATACCCGCTGAAGGACAGATTGAAATTGCCGACCCGCGACGGCGAATATTGCCACAGGCGATTGGTCAAGGCATCGGACTGGGGATGGCGCGGCAGCCCGTCCACCGGTCGGTTCCAGGGCGCGTTCGGGCCGAACGGACGAACATAGCGCGTAGTTGCCGGAGATGGATTAGTTGTTTTCGTTCCTCTGGCGCGCAGAGCGGTCGGATCATCAACTGCTCGCGGCGTCGCGGCGCCAACCCAAGAGCAACCGCAACATGCTCCCAAAACGATACTGACTAGGCAGTACCTCAAAACATCCTGTTTATTCATGACACTCCTTTTTTGATCGATTCTAAACAAGAGCCGCCCTCTTTAAAACCGTAAGAGACCAACGGAACGTCTTTTTGCAATGTGGAGAGCGACGAGCGAACGCCACATCGAGGCTTCATAACGGGAAAGACCTCGAGCGATCGGGGTAGAGACGGCAAGTCACACTACCGAGCCATGATCTCCCTTCCAGGATAAAAAATCAGGGTAGTGTAAAGATAAGCGATCGCCTCGTCCGTTACGGTTCGAAATCCCTCGCTGGACCGCCACCAGCGCATCGGGTCGTGACTTTCATCCTCGACGGCGATGACACCAACGGGGATAGACCGCCCGATAGCCGTCTGGAACAACAGGCGGCTTCGGCGGGCGTGAACCCCGAGCGACACAACGGTCAGCGAGCGTTCCTCAATCCCGTTCCGAGCAAACCAGTTTCGTAGAGCGATAGCGGATATGTACGTCCGATCCGTCCTGCTCCGCGGCGCCGGAACCGGCTGGACTACATCCGCATCCAGCCCCAGTTCGACCAACATGGCGGCGCCGGCCTCGGCGGACGTTCCGTATTTCTGGAGCAACCGTCCTCTCTCGATAGGGCCGCCGGTGACGTAGAGCCGGGTGTATCGACCGCGTTCGAATTCGGCAATCACTTGCTCCATCGCGTAATCCGGCATCCATCCCTCTGCCACAAGGCCGCCCCCGGAAATCGGGTCGCTGATCGATAAAAAAGGATGGATCCTACCAACGATGAAAGCGGCGGAACTCAAGGAAGCGAGAAAAAGAACCATCCAACCGTAAGCGGTAGGCAACCAACATGAACGTCGGTGAATCAGACCAAGACATAGCCTACGCCGCGTAAAATCCGTTTCTTGCATGTCCATTCCTAAAGGCACCCTTGTGCAGGCACAGAGATATCGATCGAGGCCGCCCGCACCGGAGGTGGAGACGGCGCGATTAATACTGCTTTGGTGAATCGTCGCTCAAGCCCGATGCGACATAAGGAGCGCCGCCTCGCAGGCTCGTGCATTTGTACCCAGCAGGGGGTTCGGAAACGCTCGGCTTCCCACCGAACGGTGCCGTTTTACCCACCATGCGCCATATGAGATAGACTTTCGACCATTTAACGCGCCATCGGCTTTAGCGCATCAATGTTTCAAATCCTTTGTCATGCTTTCCCTAAGAATCGTTAGTTCAGCGGTGCTGGCGCCTTTGTTGGTCATACTTCTTTGCGCCTCGCTCGCCGCGTTTTTCGCCTACCCGATCTTTTGGATCACGGATGGTGCCATCGGGTTTCATACCCTGGTAAACCGCAGCGGTCATTTGCTTCTCCTTCTCAGCATCATTCCGGCGGCGAAATTCTTCAGCCTGCGCCGTCCGGACATCGGGGTGGGAACCAAGTCCGAGCTGTCTCGCCAGGTCGCGGTCGGTGTTCCGTTGGGAGCCGCCATGCTCGCCCTTCATGCCTTGGCGTTGATCGTCCTGGACGTTCGCGAGATCGATATGGACGCCTGGTCGAACGCCCATCGCCTCGGAATGACCGCACTTAAGGCACTCGGCATAGGATTGGTCGTGGCAATCATAGAAGAAACGATTTTCCGCGGCGTTCTGTTCGCCGCACTTCGAAAAGCGGCCGGAACCCTATCGGCCGTCGCCATCAGTTCCTTTTATTTCGCCCTTCTCCATTTCTTGCGCAGCGACTTGAAACCCGCAGCGGCCGATGTCGACTGGACTACAGGTTTTCGAATCGTAGGGGATGCCCTGGCCACTCTTCCAACCCTGGATCCCTCCTCTTTTCTCGCGTTATTCCTCGCGGCAGTCTTTCTCGCCTGGATTCGGGTGGCTTTTCCCTTGGGCTTGGGCTACTGCATCGGCATACATGCCGGGTGGGTCTGCGTCATCAAGACCACCAAAGCGGCAACGAACGGCGTTCCGAACGGATACTGGTCGTTTTTGACCGGGTCTTACGACGGGATGATCGGTTATCTCACCGCGGCCTGGATGAGTGCCCTGATCGTGCTGCTCGTGATCCGCATCCGCCGCCGGTCCGGCCCTGAAAAGGATCGGCGGTCGCCGGACAGATTAGCGAAAGAGTCCATTTGAATACGATGACTAAAGACGATTTATTCAAAGAAAAGCGTCCAATGATGACCGATTTCGATTTCGGAAAGGATACCGCCGAGGTTTTCGACGACATGCTGGATCGCTCGGTCCCCTTCTATGCGGAAATTCAACGGATGATCGGAGAGCTCGCGGGAGATTTTGCCGTCCCCGGAACCAATCTTTACGACCTGGGCTGTTCGACCGGCACGACGTTCATCGGGCTCGATCCGGTCGTTCCGGCAGAGGTCGCCTTTATCGGCGTGGACTCCTCGCCCGATATGTTGAAAAAGGCGCGGAAAAAGCTGCAAGAAAACAGCATTTCACACACTTACGAGCTGATCTGTCTGAGCCTGGACGACGGTGTTCCCATTCTGAACGCCTCTGTGGTCATCCTGAACTTGACGCTGCAATTCGTCCGTCCGCTCAACCGTGACCGCGTTATTTCGAGCATCGCTCACGGATTGAACGACGGCGGCTGCCTCATTCTGGTCGAAAAAGTGCTCAGTCAGGACTCGACCATCAACCGTCTGTTTATCAAGCATTATTACGAGTTCAAGAAGCGTAACGGCTACAGCGAACTCGAAATTTCCCAAAAGCGGGAAGCTTTAGAGAACGTCCTGATTCCCTACCATCTCGAGGAAAATCGCGAGCTATTGCTGCGGAATGGCTTCAAATCGTGCGACGTCTTTTTCCGCTGGTACAACTTCTGCGGGATGCTGGCATTGAAATGATTTCCGATTCGCCGGCGCGACGATCGCCGACGCTCCGAGTACGCAGCAGTCTGCTTTCCAGCCGCAACGCGACTTCCCTCGAGCAGCCGACCGGGAGGACTAGCCCGGATGCGTTCGGCCCGGAATACGCTCAACGTCTCGGCGACCGTGCCCGGTCGTGCGGCCGGGTTTTGACGAACAGGTCGAACCCCATCCAGAGCAATAGCCAGCCGGGCAACTTTTCGATCATGAGCCCGTTCCGAACCATGGACCAGAGCCCGGCTCCGGCAAACGCCAGCGGCAACACCGTCCGAAGATCGATCGGAAGCCCTGTCCAGCGGCTCAAACGTGTATTCAAATCATTGATCGCTTCAATCACGGTCAAAGGTTCCGCAGTTGCCGGAACTGCGGAGCGCGCACGCATCAGGTCTTCCGCGAGGACATCGATATCCTGAAGCCACTTGAGTATCCCGGCTCTGTCGCAGCGGCCGGAATCGTAATGGACCGTAATGCTTCCGGTGGTCGGATTGACATGCACTCCGGAAATCTCGCGCTTTGCTTCCAAATCGCCCTTTATTCGATTCAGTAATGCGGGATTGCGATAGGTACCGCGGGATTTTATTCGCAGCCGGCCCGGCACGGCGCTGACGATCCGGACTTGATGAGTTGCGGATGAGTTCATGAGGCCGTTGTCTCCAATCGGATCGTGCCCAATACCATTGAGACAGTGATTCTTAATGGCAATCTCCCGCTCTCAACGTAATCCTCGATCGATCGACAGAGAGAGGTCCGCCGCAGAGCCTCAGAACGCTCGTTGCCAATCACTTTAGTGCCATGCCGAACCTATCCCGGCAGATCTAAACTCACGGATTTTGAAGTTATCGGCAGGGTCAATTCCATCGTCCGGACCATCGCGGCAACAGCCCCGGGGACCCCGACCCGCATGCGTATCGATTAAGGCGGTTCGCCCCACAGCAATCTCGAGCATCGGTACGGGCTTCAGTTGCCTTCCGCCGCTGCGAGACATGGAGCGATGCGAATGCGAGCGAGTCGAGTAGTCCCCGGAAGCCCGAGCGCCGGGTGGATGGCCGAAGGTCGTTGCGTTAGCAACGGTCGTAGGCCATCCACAAGGCATCGCGACCGGGCGTCGAGCCATTGTGGAGCCAGGTTCCGACCCCTTGTCGGGTCGGGACCGGTCGAACGCAGGGCGTCCGGGGCGCCGCAGGCAATAACTTGTCGCCAAGTTTTTGCTCCTTTTGGTGACTCGGAAGTCCCAAAAGGTTTTGCAAAAAATGGCGACACAATCGTCATCCACAATTTCCGTGGACAACCCTGTGGATAAGTCCGTGGACAAAGCTTGCCGATATCGGCCGCTCAAGCCTTCGCATTAACCTGACCAAGTTCTTTACAGGACGGCGCACCATTATGACTTATTGATATATCTCATTGATATTACGCATTTTTTTAAGGCGCCAACTTCAAATCAAGTACTTATGGGCTGCTTGTAAGTGACGACTGACACAGAATACGCATGTCAAGTCTTGACAGTGGATAACTTCGAGAAAAAAGCCGAAAAAGCGAGACGCAAGGAAAAAAATGTGGAGTAAGTCATGCGAGTGCGCTGTCGATTCGGCACGCCGAACGCTTGAGCAACTCATCGGTATGCGACCGGACGCTACAATAAGGTCGAGTTGTATTATGCGCGCACAGTCCCCATGATAAATCGAACGGCGGCGCCCCATCACGCGGATGGCGGATGAGACCGCGACACCGGATCAGAAGGAAAAACAAATCATGAAAACGGCAAGCGTATATCGGAACTATTATCGCCAAAGAACGGCAAATCAATGGCAGAAGATCGAGGCGGAGATCGGCGATCCCGGAGCGATCCGGCCGTTCCTGGCCGGCAATTGGAAAATGAACGTGATCCCACGGTCCGGCGTCGCGCTCGCCGCGAGAATCTTCGATCTTTGCAAAGGCGTAAAAGACGTCGATATCGGCTTAGCTCCTCCCTTCACCGGACTCTCTACGCTAGCCGATTACATCAAGCCGGATTTTCTCCGGACGGAATACGGTCTTGGGCGGAACGTCTTCCTGCTGGCACAGGACACGTTCTTCGAATCCAAAGGCGCATTTACCGGAGAGATCTCAGCCGAAATGCTCGCGTCGATCGGCGTCGACCGCGTCATCATCGGACATTCGGATCGCCGGACCAATCTCGGCAAATATTTCGGATTCGGACCCAGTATCGCAAAACGGTTGTCCAAAAGTTTTCTCTTGCAGGAATTGGAGCTGCTCAGGACCAAGGACGACGGCGACCGGCAAATTCTCGCGGCCCTCGAACACTTGGCTTCGGAAGCAAACCAAGACGTTTTGACGGGAATACAGCGGTTTCTGGAAGAAGAGCTGATCGAGCGGGCCGGCGAAAGCGACGAAGTCATACAGAAAAAGGTTCAGGCTTCCTTGGCCCACGGACTTCAGGTGATTCTCTGCGTCGGCGAAAACAAGGAAGCCAGAGAAACCCATGAGACCTTCAATCTGCTGGATCGGCAGTTAAGGCTGGCGTTTGAGGTCGTCTCGCCGAGGACCGCGAGCGAAGTCGTGATTGCCTACGAACCCGTCTGGGCCGTCGGAGAGGGCGCAAAACCCGCAAAACTGGAACAGATCAGCGAAGTGCACGACTTTATCAGGAATTTGATCATGGACCTGTACGGCGAGCAAATCGCATCGACGATCAGAATTCTGTATGGCGGAAACGTGAAACCCGACAATATCGCCGAGATCATGAGTATTGCAGGGGTAGACGGCGCCTTGGTGGGCGGAGCGAGTCTAAAAGCATGGGATTTCGCGCAAATCATCCGGTTTGGCTTGGAATGTCCCTGTTATTGAGCCCCGCTGTCGCGGCTCACTCAGTCCCGGCAGTTCTCATATCGGTGCCGAGTAATTGCTTCGGCACAAAGCGCGATTTTCGACAAATGCAGTCCGTAGGATGTACTGATCATCGGGAAGCCCCCTTCGACCGGGCTCAGGACAGGCCCTTCGACTGAGCTCAGGACAGGCATCGTTCGCGATCGATGGGGCTCATGCCACGCCATCCCTGCGCGGCCCCCCTGCGGGCGGCGCTGCCGTGCAAATCGGCGATCCTGCCGATTTGTCACTTCGCTCAGCCCATCCTACACAGGCTACCCTTGGAAAATCGGAAAGCCGCACAAAACAGGATTCCAATTAACTGCCGGAACAATATTTGCCTTCCAATAATCCCCTGGCTCCCGATAAACTGGGAAATTACATCGGACCGTGGGAGTATAGCGCTTAGTATATTCGTGAAGCCTATACCTGGTATTGCGGGCCTTCTGTCGTTGCCTGGCGTAGTCTTAGCATGCTATGCCTTCGCGTTTGACCAGAAAATATCAAGCTCGAATTGAAAGTTTGAATCTAAATGGTAGATCAAGGCTCGCGACAGAACGACCATGATCTATAAAGAGTAATCCCGTTGCGGGTCTTCTTGTAGCGGATCGGCTCTTTCTTTTATACCAGCTTCGATCAAGAAGCCAGCCTTCCCCTCGAACCGATCGGCAGAATCTCGCGAATCGTTTACGGAAGATCACTCCATCAATTTGAAAAAGCTTTTCGGCGCTCCGCATATCGGACATTCCCAATCGTCGGGAATGTCTTCCCAACGAGTGCCCGGCGCAATACCACTGTCAGGATCGCCTTGTGCTTCATCATAGATGTGTTCGCATTCCAAACAATGGTATTTCTTGAAATCGGACATGAAAGCTCTCGGTTCCAATAAAGGTTTCAGGATACGGAAAAGAAGGATGAGCCACTCAAGCAATATCGATTCGCGCGGGTTGAAACGAGTCATACCAACACCGGCTCATATCCTCGCCGCTTACGCTGATTGCGGACGTTCGACAACTTCGCGACCGCATCGTCGTATGACGGGCACGGCATATGTTTCATCTGGCCCATGGGCGACCCACGACGCCCCCAGATTCGGGTCAGTACCCAATCGCCCCACAGGTCCTGTTGTAGATGAATCTCATAATACCGGGATTCCTTCTCCCAACGCAGTCGAACGGGTGCCGTTTCGGATGACTCGTCAGTCATGGAGTATGCAACGGAATATTGAGAAGAATGGATCGCACCCTAACACATAGCGCCCGAATGACCAACCGAGTACAGCGGGTGGCGCGATTTGTCGCGCGTTGTGACGCATTCGACACGTCTCTTGAACATCAAAAGTCTGGATACTGCCGGCGATGGACAATGCTACCGCCAACCCGTTTGTCTGATCTGCAGCTGCTTTGCCCATCGCCACTTTGTTTATAACCGGAAAAGATAAAACCTAATTGGCATCATTTACTCCGAGCGTAACCATCTCTGGCCATACCCAGGTTCTGGTTCCCGCCGGTATAGTTCCGGTATCCATGACACATGGCGAGATTAATATAATATGAAAGAAGGGTTCTCCATACTTTTTGCCAACACCAGTAATTCTGGCAATACAATGACAGTTATTGAATGTAGCATTAACTATGGCACCTGGTTTCATATGGGTAATCCCTAATTGGTTTCACAGTCAATTTATGAGATCACTCCAAGTGAGTGGAGTTCATCGAAGATCACGCCTGTCCGGCATCAGTTAGGCTGAAAAAATGAAGCTCACATTTCATAAAATAACAGAAATCGAGGACCGCAATAAAGCAGGCCCGAAACTCCAAGGCGATGCTGCGAGGCTGATCAAAGAGGACAGATTGAGAGCAGCGGATGCCGAGAAGATGCGCTGTCGTCAGCAGCGGTCAGGCGTTATATCTGCGCTCGAGCGGGGAGCACTTTGACGCATGATTCAGCAACCTGCGCAACGCGTCCAAACCGCAGCACGCTGAAAATCGCACAGCAGCCACGTCGATACTCCATGATAAAGAAACGTTCAAGGCGTGATTGTCAGCAAAAACTTTGGCCCACGTCCAATGCCTATATTATGAAAGCTCGATAGAAGAAAGCTTATGATTCGATTGACATTCGACAGCGGCGCGGGAGGTCGGCCCGAACAGATCGGACCGGCGCCCTGGTTTCGCGTCGGCGGCAACGCCATTCGCCAAGGGCCGCAAGGAAACATCGTGGCAGCCTATCGCAATCATTTTTGGGAAACTCAAGGCCGACACTTTACGCGATACGATTGCAAAGAGCCGGTGCGAATTTCGTTTGAGAATGCCACTGGCGAACCATCGGAGTGGTTCGGACCGTTTGCTTATGTTTCATGCGTGGACGGCGTGGTATATGCCGAGGAACAGCTGTTCGCCAAATTTCAAGAAGAAACGGTCATTTGGCATTGTTATTCTACCGATACCTACTGGCCTGTCCTGATGCTTAGCCCGCCATAAAAAGACCGAATAAAATCCCGGACTTCCTCTCCGTCTTATACCGCCTCTCGGATTAGCCCGTAAGTCAGACCCAAAACCAGGGTAATCGCTGCCAACCCCAGCAGATGACCGGCACTCACGTCTTGAACTTCGAGAATAATGAACTTGCGAACTACGGCCAAAAGGGCAATCAGCGCGACCAGAATGGTCAATCCGATCACGATCGTCAGGACAAACGCAACCAGACTCTCGAAACGCTAGTAGTAGGAAAGAATCGCCCATTCCTCCTTCGTCGCTTTCCACCCATTAGAGATCTGCATTATCGACTCAAGCTTTCGTAGGTCGGCAATCCTTTGCCGACGAAGACGTTCGGTCGGGACGTGGCGTCGGGAAGGGGGGCTTCGGCGCTCCAATCGCAAACGGTCATCCCAGGAGCGCTGGGATGACCCTTCCAATCGCAAACGGCCTGGCCGGGAGCGCCGGCCAGCCCCTTCCCGAAGACGCCGTTTGCGATTGGAAGGGGCCGATTAAAGGCCCGTTTGCGATTGGAAGGGTCGCGGCTAAAGCGACCGTTTGCGATTGGGAAAGGATTCCCGACCTACTCGCGAATGCCCGTACAGTAGGCATGAAAATGCTCTAAGTACATTCAGGGAAGTCTTGCGGCATAGGCAACCTGCAGGACAACCCCGCCAATCAAGCCAATCAGTCGAGATTCCGCAAATATTTGCGGAATGTACTTAGCGCGCAACTGCGCGTAAACGTTTTAAACGATATCTTCGGCTGTACATTCGCTGCCCCAATCCGCCATTCGACGCAAGAATTGCGGAGTGGCATGCAAGCGTCTCCCGCGCCAATTCTGGATGGGTCTCACGGGTTTACAATTCAAGGCGGAAATAAGCAGGCAACACTCCGTTGCCTTCCGGATGCCGGTTTTCGACTCCCGGAATGATTACGGTAACGACAGACCGCCCTTATGATGTCTTCCGTTTACGGTGCTCTGTCGCTTTCCCCATTTTTATTGATTTTCACCGAGACGGGCCAAATAGCGGACAACCCCAGATACCCGTAGAGAAAACCTCATGAAATACTGGCCCTTGTTTTTGACATTCACCCTACCGCTCTGCCTCCATGCCGAAGAGCGTCCGGTCAATTACTGCAAAGATCCGCAAAAAACGGCCGAATGGGAAAAGAACCTCGCCGACACCCCGGAAGATCCGCTAATCATCAAGCTTTATGCCCTACGAATCGGGCTCTGCAAAATGGTCGACGAAGGTAAAGTCGAGCTCGATGAAGCCATCCGGATCTGGGATATCGAGCACGCGCGAAGCGTCAACGAGCGGCTGCTGGATGAAATGAAGCGCGGCCGGAAACGAACGCTCTGAACTACAGGACATCGGTCGAGCAATGAACGCCAGCGCCCTCCGTTAGCAACGTACGTCTTTACGGTTGCGAGTCGGATGATGGCAGTCGTAAGCGTTCTATCCAGAATTTTGAAATGATTCAGAAATCGACCGCCCGGTACTTCCAGCATCTTCCCAATCCCTTCGATTTGGATGGAAAGCCATAAGCTCAGCCCGTCTTTGCTTGGAATTAGGGAAAAGCGTTTTCACTCGTCCGGCGACGATCTAGTGATCCGGCACTACGTAACTTTCCACTACGGCGGCGATAATCCGGCAAGGCGAACCGATGGCGGCCAGCGGCACCCGGGTTCAGGTTTCCGGCTACCACCGTCTCTCAGCCAAAAAATGCTTGGCCTACATTACGGATTACAGTTGAGAACGGTATCGCCCTGATCGGCTGCACAGACGTCACGGTCGGCGTGAGGGCCGCCGTTGACCGTATCGTTGCCGCGGATATGGTCTATGACGCCCACGTCTTGCGCGGACGCCCCTATCAGAACATCGGGTTTGCCATCGCCATTCACATCCCCTACCCAGCCACGCCTTGGCCGAACTGGGCATAGGCCTGAGGTAACGGGTCATCTAGGAACAGTTATGAAGGCCACGATTCGTCACCACTCGGAAATGTTTCCATGCGGCGCTTGCCTGATTAAGGAGACTTTCAAGGCGGGAAGGGAGTTGCGTGAAGGATCCGGCTGGACGCCTTCGAATGCACGCATTTTGGGGAAAGAAAGACGGCTACTACTCAGGAAGAAAGCTGACTTAGAGGCGCTGCGGGCGGATGCGCCGAACTCTCAAGGCCACGGTAACGAATGCACACCGGCCGCCCCGTCCTCAAAATCTGCCCAGTCGCACGGTTCCCGAACTCCGGCCAGGCACTCACGTTGAACCCGATCGACCACCCGCTGCCGCGCCGCCGGATTGGCCGCGCGACCTCAAAAAACTTTTGCGCAAAATTTGGGCAGCACGCCAAAATAAAAAAGGCCTGCATCGCTGCAAGCCTTTGATATTCCTGGTGGGCCGTGCTGGATTCGAACCAGCGACCACTGCATTAAAAGTGCAATGCTCTACCGACTGAGCTAACGGCCCAAAGAAGCGGAAATTATAATGACTGATTTCTTGTTCTTCAAGTCCATTACAAATGCTCTTTGCAATCCGCGACGGATCGAAGATCGGAATGAGCATTCATAATCTCTGGGCTTTCGTGTGCCTTCGATGGAAGGGATAATCACGGCTTCTCCCGCTTGCACCGCCGGCCCCACTCTGTCTCACTGTCTTTCCAGATATACATGGCGCGCCTGAAATCCCCGCGCGCGTAACATTGCGTTATCCTAACCTGCCTGACAATTACTAAATCTACCAAACTATCGGCTATCGACCGGTCTTTTCCGGTCGTCGCATGAATCAATGTGGTGATCTGCGATTACCGCCATTACCGAAACTGCGCCGAGCTATGAGATTCACAAGAAGTCTTTTCAATACGCTGCTTTTATCCTTTTTTCTTTTCGCCCTGAGCGGATGTGTTTATTTCCGGCTGCTGGAAGCAAAAAATCAACTGGCCGACTTCGAACGGAATTTCCGGGTTCAGGTGACCGATGACCATTTTCACCTTGATTTCTTGCACCCGGTGCTATTGAGCGAGGATTTCCGCTATCTAACCAAACTCCATCCCAGCCGAATCGAAAAATTGCCACAGGGGTACCGGTGGTACCTGGATTTCCACCAAATGGATAGCCCTGCTCAGCCGGGAAAAACCATCGTTTTCCGCATGACGTTCAACGGGAAAGACAAACTCTCCGGCTGGGATTTCTCGCCGGTTTTTCTGGAAATGGCCCCCGCGACGTTTCTTGAGGCATCGATCAGGTCTCTCGGCAAAGGCAAGGTTGACGAGGGTCGTCGACAGTTGAAGGTCGATGCGGAAGACCTGCCGAGGGTTTCGGCAGCCCCTCCAAACCGGCGAAAAATTTTGGAAGTGTTGGGCCCCCCGGCGGAAGAATCGCTGAAGGACGGTATGACGCTCTATGTTTACCGATTCAAGGCCGACGCCGTTCCGCTGGGTGAAGAAGGCGAAAATAGGCGGATTGCCGTAGCCAGACTTTATTTCAATCCGGTTACGGACGAATTGGTAAGAATGTCCAGCCGCTTTGTAGGCTTGAAGATCGCCATCGATTACCGAAAGCTCATCCAACTGAGCGGTCCCGGTTGAGATTTGTCGGTAAGAATCACCAGGGAACCTTCAACCTGTCTCACGGTCATTACAGCAAATACCAAGTGTTTTCCTTGGTTTTTACGTTAAGACCGGAGGTTGTTATGGCCGTATTAGAAGCTACGACGTTAGTACTGGCACTTGGAACGATGTTCGGTATTTTGATTTCTCGCTTCAAGTAATTCAGTAGACCGTCAAAACGCGGCCGGTGTAGGTGTTTACGCTCTTGACGAATAAATGCATCGGCCGCGTCATTGATGAATTCCCGCGCCGCCCGTCTTCGCCAATTGGACTAAGGACGGGCGGCGTTTTTTTTTTGGCTCTATTCGGTCCTGCAATCGACCTGTTGTAAGGCCCGGACCACGAATCATTAGCTCTTTTTTAACCGCACGATACCCATCAGCCTCAAACCCAAGCGTTCGTAGAAGGGTTCGCTGATACCTTTACGAATCTTGCGGATGAAATACTTCTCGAATGCGATCTTGGCCAAGTGTACCCAGCGCCCCTTGCTGGCCCAGGTGACGTTGCGCGGCGGAATCTGGGGGCGAGCTATGAAGGCTACGCCGGTATCGCCGAGATCGGCCAGGCAAAGGGCATTCCAGGTCGCCTTATGCGAGGGCTCCTTGCCGTCCAGCTGCTCGCGGATATTGTGCGCGGTAGCGGTCACCATGGATTCGATCATATAGCCGGTCTTGGGCGATCCCGTGGGTACGGGCGTGGCTTCCACCGGCGGAATGGCCACGCATACGCCGACCGAGTAGATGTTCTTGAAAGTCGGGTTGCGCTGATACTCGTCGATCATTACGAAACCGCGGGGATTGACCAGCCCTTCGATTCCGGCCACGGCATCGACGCCCCTGAAGGCGGGAATCATCATGGCGTGTTTGAACGGCAGTTCGTGCTTCTGTTTTTCCTGTCCCTTCTCGTCCACCTCGGTTACATGCATCACGCCCTTCTCGATGCGGTCCACCTTGGCGTTGGTGATGGCCTTGATGTGATGCTGGCGCAGTTCGCCTTCCAAAAGACCCTTGGTGTCGCCCACGCCGCCCAAGCCGAGATGGCCGATATAGGGTTCGGAGGTGACGAAAGTGATCGGCACTTTGTCGCGGATCTCGCGCTTGCGGAGATCCGAATCGGCGATGAAGGCGTACTCGTAGGCCGGCCCGAAACAGGATGCACCCTGAACTGAACCGACGATGATCGGGCCCGGGTCCTTCACGAACTCGTCCCAGAATTCGCCGGCTTCGGCGGCGTGATCGACGTGGCAGACGGACTGCGTATGCCCGTGCGGACCGAATCCCGGCACTTCCTCGAACGCCAGCTTGGGCCCCGTGGCGATGACCAGGTAGTCGTAGTCGACATTGCTGCCATCGGCCAGCTCGACCTGGTTTCGGTCGGGATGAACCCGAGTCACTTTCTGGTTGATGAAGTTAATCCCTTTTCTCTTGAACATCGGCGCCAGTTCGACCTTGATGTCGTCCGGCTTTCGCCACTTGACGGCCACCCAAGGGTTCGACGGGACGAAGTGAAAAGTCGGGCTGTCCGAAATGACACAGACCTCGTCTTCTTTCCGGGCCAGGTGTTTCATTTCGAGAGCCATCGGAACGCCGCCTATGCCGGCGCCTAATATAACGATGCGGGCCATGATCAGCCTCCTCCGTTCTAGTTGTTAATCAGACTTTTGGTCGAACTACTTTGACGAACTACGCGACGCGCCGATCTCGCCGGCGTCCATATTGCATTCTGCCTCCAGCCACATCGCGTTGATGATGCCGAATGCGCAAGCGAAACCGACACCCAATATCCAAGCGAAATACCACATGTTTCTACCTCAATATAAAGAATGCTGATCCTTCAGCACTTTCTCCGGGGTAACGCTACCCCACAACACCCTATACACCCAGCGGGTATAAGCCAGAACGATGGGCAGGAAGATCACCGTGATCCAAAAGGCCAAAGCCAGGGTGAAATGGCTGGAACTCGCGTCCCAGATAGTCAGGCTGTGATTCGGATCGGTCGACGAAATCACGAGATACGGAAACAGCCCGAAGCCAAGCGATAGCAGCACCCCGGTGATGCCCAGCGAACTGAACAAAAAAGCTCCGACGGACGTGTGTTCCAGGGCCGAACGCCAAGCCAGGAGCAACCCCCCGAAACCGAGCGCGGGCGCGACTAGCATCCAGGGATGGGACATGAACTGACGCAGCCAGCCGGACGTCATGGCCACCGTCTTGTTGAGCGGGTTGGACGGGGCATCCGTACCCGGCATGGCTGTGATCTCCGGAAGATTCATCCCGAAGACAACCCATAGAGCCGCCAGGGTCACAGCGCCGATTACCACGGGCCCCAGGACCCGCACCACCGCCAGTGCTCGACGGTAGAGCACGCCTTCGGTGCGCCACTTGAGGTAAATCGCACCGTGAAAAAGGCTGATGAGCAGGCCGAGCACGCCGCAGAACAGCGCGAAGGGATTGAGCAGGGCGAAGAAGCTGCCGTCGTAATACGGCCGGAGATCGGCATCGAAATGGAACGGCACGCCCTGAACCAGATTTCCCACCAGAACGCCCAAGAGGATCGGCGGCACCGCTCCTCCGATAAACAGCCCCCAATCCCAGGCATTGCGCCAGGCGGGATTCTCCAGCTTGCTTCGATAATCGAACCCCGCCGGTCGGAAGAACAAGGCGAACAACACCAGCAGCATGGCCACGTACAACCCCGAGAACAGAGTCGCATAGACCAACGGCCACACGGCGAACAAGGCACCTCCTAAAAGGACCAGCCACACCTGATTGCCTTCCCAGGTTCCACCGACGGTATTGATGACGGCGCGGCGTTCGAGGTCGTTGCGGCCGACAAACGGCAGGAGCGCGCAGATGCCGAAATCGAATCCGGAAGTCAGGACAAAGGCGATGATGACCACCCCGGTGAACAGCCACCAAATGATTCTTAGAGTCTCGTAATCGAACATGGTTTTTCTCCCGGTATTACGGCACTGAAGCCGCCGGATTCGTCTCGAAGTGATACTTCCCGGTATGCAGACTGCTCGGCCCCAGACGCACGTACTTGATCATGAGGAACATCTCGATGATCAGCAGAGCGGTATAGAAGAACACGAATCCGCCGATGCTGAACCAGAGCTGGTCGGAACTGATGTTGGACGCGGACAGATGGGTCGGCAGCACGCCCGAGATGGTCCAGGGCTGACGGCCGTATTCCGCCACGAACCAGCCGGCCTCCGAAGCGATCCACGGCAGCGGGATGCACCAGGTGGCGAGCCTGAGCAGCCATTTCTTTTGGTCGGCTACGCGCGTCGCGCAGAAATAGAAGGCCATGGCGAACACGAACAGCATGGTGAACCCGGCCGCGACCATCAGGCGGAAAGTCCAGAACAAGGGAGCCACCCGCGGAATCGTGTCGTTGGCCGCCTGTTGAATCATCTCCTCGGAAGCGCTGGCCGGATCGGCGGTGTACTTCTTCAGCAACAGGCCATACCCGAGGTCGGTGATGTGCTGGTCGAACAAAGTCTTGGTCGGCTCGCTCTTGTCCCCTGCCCGAATTTTCTGCAACTGACCGTAGGCGATCATGCCGCTTCGGATGCGCTTGGCGCTCTCGGCCCGGAGGTCCTTTAAGCCCTTGACATCCTCGTCGACGGAGCGCGTGGCGATGAGTCCCAGTACGTAGGGCACCTTGATGGCGAAATGGGTCTTTTCCGCTTCCTGGTCCGGGAATCCGATTATGGTGAAACTGGCCGGCGGCTCGTGGGTGTCCCATTCCGCTTCGATGGCCGCGAGCTTGATCTTCTGTACCTCGCCCGAGGTATAACCGCTTTCGTCGCCGAGAACGATCACCGACAGCACCGAAGCCAAACCGAACGCCGCCGCGATGGAGAACGAACGCCGGGCGAAGCCGAGATCGCGCCGCCGGATCAGGTACCAGGCGCTGATGCCCAGCACGAACATGGAACCGGTGACATACCCAGCGGCAACGGTATGCACGAACTTGACCTGCGCCACCGGATTGAAGAACACGTCCGCGAACGACGCCATCTCCATGCGCAGGGTCTCGTAGTTGAACGCGGACCCGACCGGGTACTGCATCCAGCCGTTGGCGATGAGAATCCACAAGGCCGAGAAGCTGGTTCCGAAGGCGACCAGCCAGGTGACCGCCAGGTGCTGAACCTTGGTCAGTCTGTCCCAGCCGAAGAAAAACAGGCCCACCAAAGTGGATTCCAGGAAGAAGGCCATCCAGCCTTCGCTGGCGAGGATAGGGCCGAAGATGTCGCCGACGTAGTGGGAATAATAGGCCCAGTTGGTTCCGAACTGGAATTCCAGGGTGATGCCGGTGGTCACGCCCATCGCGAAGTTGATGGCGAACAGCTTGCCCCAAAACTTCGTCATGTCTTTATAGACTACCTTCCCGCTCATCACGTACACCGACTCCATGATGGCCAGAATGAAGGCCAGCCCCAGGGTCAGGGGCACGAACAGAAAGTGATACATGGCCGTGAGGCCGAATTGCAGCCTCGACAGGTTGACGATTTCTTCACCGGATATCATTTGATGCTCTCCTGGCGGACAAGAGGCGTGCGGTCTGATGAAAACAGATCCGCGACGGCGGGTTTCGGGACGTTTGGATCATGCCGGAAGAACGCGAACCACAAGACACTCAGCAGGACAATCTTGAGGACCAGAGCCAAGGCAATTTCCCACCGGAAATGGTCGCGTCCCTTTGAGAAATCTGAAGTGACGTTATTCATATCGAGTTTCCGGATGTTATTGATTCGTGGGCCACGGCGCTGCGTTACCCATTGTTATCCGGTCTCACGAAAGAAAAAGCCGTCCCTGGCCAGGGGGGAAACGCCGTTCTTTAGGGTTGGTCCCGCATGCTCGCTGATGACGGCGGATGCAGCCCGTCATCGTTTCCGGAGGGATTAGCCCTATATCACAGTTTGCTAATGTATTAACAAGCTCCGTGCCAAGCCGTATAACCCTTCCCTAGCAGGCCAGGAATCGGCTGCACCGCGATTTCGACGTTTCACCTGAAACGGCATTGAAACGGCGCGGTATATCCTGAAACAAAATGAAACTTAAAATACATCCGAGCGCTGGCAGCCCTCGTCAAGGCAAGACCTTGCCCTTCCGCTGCAAAGTTCAATTCGGTACAGGCGACGGGGGGCCGGCAAAAAACTTCGGTCGACAGAAAACGGAGCTCGAAACTCGTCCGATGGAGAACCTTGGTTGAAACCTGAGTCCCGATCCCCGCGTCTCAGGCGTAGTCCTTCGCGTCACAGCCACTGCACGCAACCCCAGGCAATCAACCCGAAGCCGATCAGTTTTCGTGTGCTTTCCCCTGCGCCGGGAACGTAGCGCTCCGCCAAGATCGCAAGGGTAATCAATCCCATCCACAGGACGTTCATGATGCCCACGGCGAACATCACCAGCATCTCCGCCCAACAGCAGCCCACGCAATAAAGACCGTGATGCAAGCCCAGTCGCAATCCGCCGCGCCAGCCGGGCCGTCCATGACTGAGAAGAAATCCCATGGGTGCGCGGCAGTGGCTCAGACAAGCCGTTTTCCATGGCGTGAATTGATAAAGGCCGCTCATAATCAGAATGGACCCAGACACCATGGAGCTGCGGCTATCCATCATCGGGGTTAGCCATCTCAAGCCGTGGAACTGCCACTGAAGCAAAGTGGCGATGATCCCGAACCCTACCCACAGCACGAAATAACCCAGTAGAAATGTCGGCAGATTAATCCGCGTTTCCGCCCGTCGCCCTCGGTCGATACGCACGATCAGCATCGTCATGGGCGCAACCACCGGCAGCATCATGGCCAGCATCATGATCAGCCACATCGACGCGGTCAGCCCGAAATCGGTCAAAGACCAACGCCAGGTACCGGTCGGCGGCATCCACATCCGGTCCATGGGCAAGCTGTTCATCGCCACTTGCTGCTGATAGAGCGCCCACCACGCGGCGATCGTGGCGGCGCCCAGTCCCGCGGCAATCAGCAAGCCCTGGATCGTACTCTTAGAAATTCTCGCCGAAACGGCCATGGCCTAGGAGTGATATACGAAAGGGGAGAAATAGCCGTTGCGCCCGGAAAACTCCCAATCGAAGCCATAATCCCGATAACGGTAAGACTCCGACTTTGCCACCACGGAAGGGTGAGACGGCACCACGCACAGAGGCGGATTGGCAATCGTGGCCTCGCCGCCGGCTATGCCGTCGATGGCGCGGATACTCACTTCCGCGAGATCGGACATCAGAAGACGCCGCTCCTTGCCGAGAGCCTCGTAGGTCATGGGCACGTGCTTCACACCGAGTACCTGGCCGACGAACCCCGCCAGTACGGCTGGATGTCCGCCGGACTGGCCGGAAAAGATTCGGACCAGAGCGTCCGACTGGGCACTATCCGCCCGTTCATCGAGATAAAGCGCCGCCTGCCAGTTGCCCTCCTTCATGTGTCCCGGCGCATAACACGCCAAAACCACATTGAGCCCGTCCAGCGTAACGCCTTCCGAACGACCTTTATCGATATGCCAGGCGACGAGCAGCTTGCAATCTCCTTCGCTAGGGGGATTGAACCACACGCACGGGCAGGCCGTTTCGCAGTTGCACGCTTCGAAATAGTTGCCTTCCAGATGCCAGGAATTGGATGTACTCATAAGTCGACTCCGTTAGATATGCTCGATGAATCGGCGTTTTTGGATAAATTCCGGTCTAAAACCGGGTTATCGATCCTTGGCTGTCTTGGACCTTTGAGGGCGAAACAGCGACGGATCGATGTCGAGCTCGCTCAGTTTCAGATATACCGCGCGCGGCGTCAGCTCCATCCATTCCGCCACCTGGTTGACGTCGCCCTGAAAACGCTTCAGCGCTTGCTCGAGGTATTCGCGTTCCGCTCGGTCCAAGACGTGTTTACGGATTGCCTTCCAGCCGCTTTCCAAAGGAGCGGCGCGATTCGGCCCGAGTTCGGCGTCTTTAATGAAGTTACCTTGAGTGAACAGCACCGCCCGTTCCAGGACGTTTTCCAGCTCTCGAACGTTGCCGGGCCACGAGTATGCCCGTAGCCTGTCCATGAGTTCGGCCGTCACGCCATGGATTTGCTTCCGGTAGCGAACGGCCAGACGCTTCAAGATCAGGTCGACCAGATGAGGGATGTCTTCCGGTCGTTCGGAGAGCGGCGGGATCTCCAATTTCACGACGTTGATACGGTAGTACAGATCCTTGCGGAAACTCCCGTCGGCTACTGCCTTTTCCAAATCGCAGTTTGTGGCGGCAATGATCCGCGTGTCGACACTCAAAGTGCGGTGCCCCCCTACCCGCTCCAACTCGCCCTCCTGCAATACCCGGAGCAGCTTGGTCTGCACCGCCGGCGTCAGTGAATCCACCTCGTCCAAGAACAAGGTTCCGCCATCGGCCCGCTCGAAATAACCCCGGTGAACCTCGATGGCACCCGTAAATGCCCCCTTCTCGTGGCCGAACAGCACGCTCTCCACCAAACCTTCGGGAATCGCCCCGCAGTTCACGGCGATGAAGGGTTTTTCGCTGCGCTCGCTCATGGCATGGATAGCACGCGCGACCAACTCCTTGCCTACCCCCGTCTCGCCGCGGATCAACACCGTGGCCGGGGTAGGCGCCACGATTTCGATCGCTCGCAATACCTGCTGCATGGCGGGCGACTGTGCCACGATGACCGGCCGTTCGACGCCCGGGAGCGTGGGACAGCGGCCGCTCATTTGGCACCATATCCGATGCATACGCTCTTCAATGCGGGCTTGTAAGTCGCCGGCAAGCGTCTGATCCGGCTTAGACTCCGGTTGGTTTCGATATTCGACCCCCGACAACCCAGCGGCGGTCTCGGGATTCAGATAGACCCCCACTTGACAGCCGTCATGGCCGAGCGCGATACGCCGCTCCAGCACGACCTTGGCGTAGCCGAAGTTGCGCGCCGCGATGGCGCCGAACACGCTGGACGTCATTCGGCACAATTCCGGTGAGTTCTTCACCCCCTCGCCGAACGGGCAGCAACTGCTGGCCACACGAATGCACTCGGCATCGCTGGAAACCAATGAAAAATGGCCGCCGATCTTATTCTTGAGTCCAATGATCAAGTCCGCGTAGCGCTCTCGATCGAGAGCCTCATCGAGGCCGTATTCGGCGCGGAACGTCTCCTCGAAAAACCGGCCCGCGCTACGGGCGATTCGCTCGATGATCTGCTCCGCCTGCGCCGTGCCCGCCTCCTCGCACAGATCCATCAGTTCGATGACGAAGGTCTGGAGAAATCCAATCGGCGTCAATTGCGAAAAGCTTGCCTGGTTCATAAAGGGCGCTCGTGCTACATCATGGACTTAATAGCCTAAACCTGATTTTCGAATTAAGAAATCATTTTTCATCAACTGAAATAACATTTCATAAACATATCGAATAGCTATTTACTACAATACTGATTTTATTGGCTTTTTTCGTTAAATAATCCTGGCATACAAGCTGCTGCAAAATGCACGTCCCACTTTAGGACACTGGCGCAATCTGATTACAACATTACAAAAAGAACATTCCACGAGGATAACTTTTATGTCTCAAGAAAGACCGCCGCTCGATCCGCATCCCTTAAGTCCGTATGTTTCCTGGGCGGGACACCGCAACCGCGATCCGATCCTGGAGGTTTTCAAGCAGAAATTCCCGTCGACACCGGGCAACGTCCTGGAGTTCGCCAGCGGGAGCGGCATGCACATCAACTATTTCGCGCCATATTTCCCGCATCTGACGTTCCATCCGACCGACCTGAACGAGCACGCCCTGGAAAACATCATGCGGCTTACCTGGGAAAACCGAGTGCAGAACGTCGCACGGCCGAGCCAGCTCGATCTGACGCGCGATGAGACCTGGCCGAACCCGGACGAGCGGCGCTTCGACGTCATTTTTGTCATCAATATCTTCCAGGTGGCTCCGATTTCCGTCGCGGACGGCATGATGAAGTGCGCCTCGCAATTGCTGAACGAGGACGGCTTTCTGTTTGTCTACGGTCCCTTCAAGGACCACGGCCGATACACCACCGCATCGAATCATGAGTTCGATCAGATGATCCACTCAGCCGGGGTTTCCGAGTGGGGCCTGAAGGACATCGCCGATTTGGAAAAAGCGGCGAGCGCTTATGCCCTGGGGTTGAGCGAGAAGATAGATATGCCGGCCAATAATTTCGGCTTGATCTTTAGCCGAAGTTAGCGAACCGAACGGGTACCATGATATGAACGACCATAAAGCTGTCGTCATCGGGGTTGGGCCTAGCAAGGGTTTCGGGGCCGCCCTCGCCCGCCGCTTCGCGCGCGAGGGGCTCAGGGTTTATGTCGGAGGCCGCACTGCCGAAAAACTGGAGCGCGTCGCCGGGGAAATCCGAATGGCCGGCGGCCGGGCGGTTCCCGTCGTAACCGACGCCACCGTCGAAGGCGACGTCATATCCTTGTTCGAAACGGTTTCGGGCGATCCCGGCGAGCTGGACATTGTCGCCTGCAACGTGGACAGCAATCGCCGGGCACCGCTGCTCGAAACCAGCGGCGACATGTTCAGACAGCTTTGGCTGCAGAACGCCTACGCCGCATTTCTGGTGGGACGGGAAGCCGCGCGGCTGATGGCTGATCAAAGGCACGGGACCTTGTTCTTCACGGGCGCCAGCGCTTCGCTACGCGCCCGTCCTCCGTTCACCGCCTTCGCCGCGGCAAAAAGCGCTCTACGGGCGCTGGCTCAGGGCATGGCCAGGGAGTTCGGACCGCAGGGCATCCACGTGGTGCATGCCATCATCGACGGCGTCATTGACGGCGAGCGGGCCCGAAACGCATTTCCCGAATTCGTCGCCCAAAAAGGCGCCGACGGACTCCTCGATCTCGACGCGATTGCCGATACCTACTGGCAGTTGCACAATCAGCACCGAAGCGCCTGGACGCACGAATTGGACCTGCGCCCGTTCAAGGAGCCGTTTTGATCTCGTTTCCTTTGCCTCTAAATGGAGAGGGCTCCGTTTGCGGAAACATAAATGTCGGGAAAGGATTCCCGACCTACTGGACAACACAAGTTCGTAGGTCGGCCATCCTTTGCCGACGCCCGTTTCCACGCTTCTTTTCATCGAGCGGCTACCCCGGCCATTCCAAGCGGTCTAACATGCGGACAGTCCGCGATTTTCGGAGACTCGCCGCCATGGATACCTATCTTTTGACATTGGGAGCGCTGCTCGTCGCCGTGCTCAGCGCATTCTTCGTCGGGGCCATCCCCTACCCTTACGGCTGGCTGATCTTGACCGCACTGCTCATAGCCCGGTGGCTGCAACTCAAGCAAAGCGATGATCGAACCCGGCGACGTTAGCGTCTGATTCGGGTAGCCGTCCGTCCGAACGCCTATTTGGTGAACTTGAGAGTCATCCGGTCGCTCTCCCCGATCGCAAGGTAGCGTGCCCGATCTTTTTCGCCCATCCGCAAGGTCGGCGGCAGAGTCCATACGCCTTCCGGATGATCTTTGCCGTCTTTGGGATTGGCGTTGATTTCCGATTTGTCGGCCAGCTTGAAACCGGCTTTTTCGGCCAAAGCAATCACATAATCCTCGGTCACATAGCCGCTTTTCTTCATATCCTCGAGCGAAGTGCCGGGCTTCGCGCGATGTTCGACCACGCCCAGCGTACCGCCGGGTTTCAAAACCCGGTACATGGCTTTGAACATCTCGTCCGCCGTACCGTCCGCCATCCAGTTGTGCACGTTCCGGAAGGTCAACACCAGATCGGCCGTGCCCGGCGGTGCAAAATCGGCATCCTTCGGATTCTGCATCGAAGTCGGCACAACCCGGTCGTAGACGTCCGGGCGCACCTTGAGCTTGGCTTCGTATGCTTTCTGTATCTTGACGGCGTAATCGGGCATGCCCGGCCGAACCGGGCCGAAGCCGGCCGCGTAGAGCTTTCCCTCGTCACGCAGGACAGGAGCCAGAATCTCCGTATACCAGCCGCGTCCGGGCGATATTTCGACTACCGTCATATCCGGCCGCAGTCCGAAAAATTGCAGGGTTTCCTTGGGATGCCTGTATTTGTCCCGCTCACGATTTCCGGGGTCCCGGTGATCGCCTTGAAGCGCCCGATCCAGCGATTGGTCGAGCGTAGCGCTCTCCGCCAACTCCGGCGCCGAGACGATTCCGCTGATCAGCGCACCGAACAAAAGGGTCTTGAACATCTGTGCCAAGGAATGCAATTTCATGCTGGTCTCCATGCTTTTCGGGAATAATGTAACGTTCTCTTTTGCTTCCGGCGCAGAAGCAACCACGCCGTATCCGTATTCACCCGCCCGGTTCTATCAAAATCGCCAGTCGAGGTAAACCAAGTCCCTGAAGGCGACGATCGTTCCGAACTGACTTGCAACCAAAAAACTCGGACCGCTCGATCGCTTGTTCTACAATCGTTTGGAATATTCAACCAAGGAGAGAGATTCCCATGCATTGGAGAGAATGGCTAGACCGCAACGTTCTCGACCTCGGCCGCCAAATGCGCCTGAGCTATCTTCCGCCCCTCATGGTCTACATGGCGGCCGGAATTTCCGGACTGACCGGCATCGTCGGCACCTTTTTCGTCAAGGAATATCTGGGCCTGTCCGCGGAGTTCCTGGCCGCCCTCAGCTTTTGGATGATGCTGCCCTGGACCTTGAAGATGCCTATGGGGCATCTGGTCGACTTGATCTGGCGCCACAAGTCCGGCCTCATCATTCTCGGTGCCGGGCTGATTTCCGCCAGCCTCTTGATCATGATCGGTCTGCTCGACAAACCGGACGCCATGCGCGAGCTTATGCCGATCGAAACCTGGTACGTTCTTTCCGCCCTGCTGGCGCCGGTCGGTTACGTATTGCAGGACACGGTGGCGGACGCCATGACCGTCGAGGCCGTCCCGCGGGTGGATCGTGAAGGCCGCCCGGTCGGCGAGGAACAGCTTCGCCTGGCCCACACCACCATGCAGACCCTGGGGCGAGTCGCGATCATCGGCGGCACCGTTCTGGTCGCCGCCGTCAACGTATACCTTTTCAGCGGCGTCGAAAACCTTGGCGAATTGGAGAAAGCGGCGGTTTATCTTCAGATTTACCGCCTGGCGCTGATCATTCCGGCCGTTTCCGTTCTTGGCGTGGCGTTGGCCGCCGCTTTGCGCTGGCGCGACGTACAGCGGCTAGCCGCCCAAGGCTTCGAGATGGACCAGATCGAGCGGTTCCTGGGAAGACCCATGGACGAATTGCCCGAGGCCAACTGGTGGATTCTGGGCGGCGGCCTGGTGTTCGTCCTGTTCTCGGCCAGCATGGGCTTGGCCGCCGTGCCACTCAACGAGGAAATCATCTTCGCGGGTTCTCTCGGCATCGTATTGTTCCTGATGCGGCAATTGACCCGAGACCTTCCCGATCGCGCGCGACACGAACTCTACGCCACGGCTATCGTGATTTTCGCATTCCGCGCGATCCCCACGACCGGCGCCGGTTCGACCTGGTGGATGATCGACGAGCTCGGTTTCGATCAACAGTTTCTATCTCAGCTTTCGCTGGTCGCCAGCGCATTGACGCTGTTCGGCATGTTCATCTTCCGCCGCTTCATGGCCGAGCGTCCGATCACCTATATCATTGCCTTCTTGACCATTGCCGGCGCCGTCCTTTTCTTGCCCAATATCGCGATGTTCTACGGATTTCACCATTGGACCGCCGCCCGCACCGGCGGCGTCGTCGATGCCCGGTTCATCGCCCTGATCGACACGGCGCTCGAGTCGCCCCTGGGCCAGATCGCGATGATCCCGATGCTCGCGTGGATCGCCAACTCGGCTCCGGAAAGGCTCAAGGCAACCTATTTCGCGGTCATGGCCGCCTTTACCAATCTGGCGCTATCGCTCTCGCAACTCGGCACCAAATATCTGAACCAGATATTCACCGTCACGCGCGAGGTCAGAAATGCCAGCACCGGAGCCGTAGAAATTCCAGCCGATTACAGCGAACTCGGCGCGCTGTTCATCACCGTCGCCATCGTCGGACTGGCGATGCCGATGGCGGCTATCTTCTTCGTCAAGCGCTCGCTGTTGGCGGAACCGAAACCCGAACCGGCCGCCGCGACCGGCTTCGAGCGCTATTGACGGGCTGAGGCACGGCGATCGAATAGGGTCACGGTGGACGTGAAGCTCTGGTCAGTTCCTGCCTTGTCGGGATAAGAAACGATCCAGCTGATTCGCGAACGCCTGGCGGTCGCCCTGGCTCAACGACGAGGGGCCACCCATTTCGACCCCGCTATTGCGCAGCTCCGTCATGAAGTTTCGCAACGTCAGTTGTTCGCGGATATTGTCTTTCGTGTAGAACTGCCCCCTCGGGTTGAGCGCATAACCACCCTTCTCGACGACTTCGGCGGCTAACGGGATATCCGCGGTAACCGCGAGATCGCCGGGCTGAATTGCCTGAACGATTTTGTTGTCGGCCACATCGAACCCGGCGGGCACCTGAATGGCCTGGATATAACGCGACGGCGGCGTTCGAAGGGGCTGGTTAGCGACGAGAGTCAGCGAAATTTGCCGTTTTTCCGCCGCACGATACAGAATCTCTTTGATGACGTTCGGACAGGCATCGGCATCGACCCAGATTTGCATGACAAGTTTCTTCACTAGTTAAGGCTGCACCAAGTAAATCCATCCGCCACAGCCACCGGTGAATCATCGAATTGAGCTATCCTGCCCATCTTCAACCCATGCCCGTGATTCAGCCGATTGTAATACGAATGGTACCAAAGGACGCCTATACCATCGTTTGGCGCGAGCGGAACGTTCGCAGATTGTCCCAGTGATAGGCACGGAGTGCCATAATTATTGATAGTTAAGAAAGTAAAGCCACAAGTGCCCCCTCCGGGAGAGGGATGGGGTGAGGGCGATTCGAATAGGGCTTTACTTTCTTTACGCACAGTAAGTCAACCGTCAGTGCCATCATTGCTCTTTCACGGTGACATCGACCGGACCGCGATAAGCCTCCGCCTAATCGCCATCGGGTACTCTGGCCCCTGCCTCAGCGATCGTGATTCGGTGCAAAAAACACGTTTTTCTGAATCTTCCGTATCGACGTATTGCGGCGAATGATGTCGGACAAGCGCGTTTGGCGCACCATAGCGAGATCCTTCCCCTTCAGGGTCCGCGTATACCAGTAGCGATCTCCGGAACGAGTGCGGTGGAACTGATCCATCAGTATGGCTCTCAGCGTTTCGCCCAACATCGTGCCGGGCATGTCGTCCTCGCAGAGAAGACCCACGAACATATCGATGTCGTCGACGTTGCCGTAAAGGCGCTCCAAGCTCGTTGCCATAGCCCGATCCGAGGTGATCTCGGAGAAACTGGATCTGCGGGGTAAGCCAAGATCCGCACGCGCGGTATTGAAATCGGGCAATCCCATGTCACGGCCGCGCTGGATATTGAACGCAACCAGATCCAACCCGCCGGCCTCCGGCGCACCGAACAGAAAATTGCGAACATCATCAACGATTTTTTCATCCAGCTCCTGCATGCGCTGCACCGCCACACCGCGGATGAGAGGATCGATGCCACGGCCGGCCAGCATGGGAGGCGTGGCCTCGAAGAATGCTTCCCGCAATGAAAGCGCGCCCTCCCTGATCGGCGAACCGTCTTCGTTTAGACGCAAGATTGACGGGCTGAGCATGGTATGCCCGAGCCGAAAGGCGGCTGTCGAAAAAAGCGAGCTGAGCCCCGGATGGACCCCGGCATCGTAGCTTGATCTCATATGAAGACCGCCTCGCCCCAAAAGCGCCGGCAGATATTCCTCGTACGTAACATGCTGAATTTCGGCGATGACGATTTCCCTGGCGCGCTGATACAGTTCTTCGTCGTCGAGATCCGGATTTGCCTCGCGAATTCGGTCGACCTGGTAATTGTGTTCGCGCATGAACAGCGTATGCATGGCCGCAAGTGTGGGCTGCTCGTTGGCCCGGATGTCGCCCGCGACGAATAGATCCGACGAAAAATTCGGTTGCTCGGGCGAACCCGCATTGGGTTGGGTCCCGTCGTTGTACGGGAGCAGATTGCCAGACGAACCTTTCAGATACGGCCCGGTCCGAAGCCAGCGGGCACGAGCGTCGTCGGACCCGTAAATCATGGAGCCGTCGATGTAAGCGGTAATTTCATTGATCTGCTCGCGCGGGTTGCCGGTGCTCGTCCCGGTGGCCGGATCGAAGATGGCGCGCGAGAAAGGCATCGTCTTTGTGCCTGTTCCCCGTGGATCGAAAAACGGATCTCCCGCTGGAATCTTGATCGGAAAGCTTTCGGCCGTTCCTTGGGTGAGTCCCATATCGTGGTCCAAAAATTGCCCCCAGGTCCACATGAAATCGCTCTGGCGGCCTTTCGCGGGAATCAGATCGTCATTTTGGGCGAAAACGGCATTGCTGATTTCGCGGGGACTCGGACGCGAGGTTCCAGCCGGCAAGGAAATGCCGTCCGTATAGTGAGCTCCGCTCGCGCTGCGCAGCAGGTAAGCACCGGCCATACCCCATGTCGGATGGGCGATGTTATTTCCGTAACCGTCGATGCTTCGGTAGTCCTTTGCATGAACGGCTCCCAACACGGAATAAACGGTTAGCGCCACCGCAGTCCAAAGCGCGGCGCCACCTCTTTCAGGAGTCTGCCGTAAATCGGCGGGGTGTTCGTCGGATTGCATAGCGTTTACGTCCTTGTGCGCTACTGTAAAAAGACGTTTTACCGGGCGTTAAGCATTTCTCCTAATGTCCACATCCGTTTAGACCATCGAGCCAAACCGGTCGCACGACGCCCGCGAGCGCACCTGCTCGACCGTTAATCAATGAACCGAGCCCTGACCAAAGATGCATCTCCGGAAAAACAAAAAGTATCGCGACTTGAACAAATAATTACTCAAATGCGACACGAAAAATAATCAGGATGATTACCGATCAAGAATTCTGGGACAACCGCCCAAGCTTAGCGGCGAATCCAGGGAAGTTTGCGACGATGGTTCACGGCTGAATTTTCTTTACCGTCTCCTGTGGCCGGTTACAACGATACAGGCTCGAGTTCCTTTCGCGTCGGCCCCGATATCACCTTTCCTTCGGCATCGAAGCGCGAGCCGTGGCAAGGACAATCCCATGACTTATCCGCTTTGTTCCAGTGAACGATACAGCCGAGATGCGTGCAAACGGCGGATACAGCGTGAATTCGGCCTTCCTCGTTTCGATACACGGCGGTTTTTTTGCCGTGGAGATCGATGATCTCTCCTTCCCCGGGCGCAACCGTCTCCACCGTTTTTCTATGACCGGACGCCAATTTGTCCCTTAACCACATTTCCCCGACATGGACGTTCTCCTTCAGCAACTTTCCGCCCGATGCCTTGAGATTCACGCGCGTAGCCCGGTAGAGCTTCGCCCAGCGGTTGTGGTTGCCGATAATCTCGTCGGAAATGATCGTAGCGGCCACCGTGCCGTTGGTTAAACCCCAGGCATTGAATCCGGTTGCCGTATAAAGGTGCTTCGAGCTGGGCGTGAGATGACCGATATAAGGCACTCGGTCGGCAGCGTCGTAATCCTGATTGATCCACTCGTATTCGATAGAGGTGACCTGAAAGCGGTTTTGGACGAACCACCTGAGCTCTCTCGACTTCTGCGCCGTGTCGGCGTGCCCCGTCCGATAGCCCTGTCCCGAAACGATCAGCAACGGCCCTTTATCCGTCGGATGGACGCGAACCGAATATTTGGGCTCTCCCACCGACAGAAACATGCCGTCGGGGACTTGCTCCGGGGCAACTCGAATCCCGACGACGACATGTTGTCTCGGAAACACTTTGGCGAAGAATCCGCCTTTATCCAGAATGGGAATATTGGTGGCGATGACCACGTCTCGCGCCTCGACTTTCCCCTTATCGGTCAGCACCCGGCACGGGGTACCCTCTTCGACGTCCAGTACTCGAGTATTCTCGAAAACCGCACAGCCGTCGCCGCTCACCGCCTGTGCGACCGACAGCAGGTATTTCCGAGGGTGGAAACGCGCCTGGTGATCGAAGCGTACCGCGCCGGCAATCGGAAAAGGCAAGGTCGTTTCGGTGACGAAATCGACCGGCAATCCAAGCTTCGCGGCAGCTTCCATCTCGGCTTCCAATGCCGGCACCTGCTCCTCCGACTCGGTAACGGTAAATGCCGACTGACGCTCGAAATCGCAGTCGCTGCCGAGTTGCGTCCGTATGGTGTCGACTATCTCGATCGCGGCTTGATTCGACTCGGCATAGGCGCGAGCGCCGTCTTCGCCGAAAGTTTTGATCAGATAGGAATAGATAAGACCGTGGAGCGAGGTCAATTTGGCGGTGGTTCGCCCCGTGACCTGCCCGACGATCTTCCGCGAGTCGATCACCGCCACGCTGCGCCCAGCCCGTTTCAGCAGAAGCGCCGTGGTGAGGCCCACGATACCGGCACCGACAACGGCTACATCGACGGAAAGATCGCCCGGAAGTTCCGGATAGCCCGTTTCCGGCGTCGAATCGATCCAGTACGAGACATGTTTGGTGGGAATATCGGCCATCCTAGCCTCCGTTTAGTCCTTAGGTATCCCTGAATCGCTTACTAAACGTAAGCGTTAAGTCGCGAAACGAAGCGGCATGGGCACCGCTTCAGGGAAGATTAATCGTCGCCTCCAGAATTCGTCAACCGATCTCCTCGACAAGCGACACGCCGAAATTCTGTGCAAAGAAAAACCCCGCGGCAAACCTGCGGGGTTTTTGACGGCGTCACCGTTCAAGCGTTCCTACGTCCCGGCGGATTTGATCACCAGATTCACCACGGCAATGACGGCCACCACGAACAGCACCGTAAAAATGATGCCGCCGATGATATAAGCCTTGGCTGAGCCAAAGGCGAAATCGCGCTCCCGGTTAGCCGAGCTTTGAACGCCGAAAGCCGCCGCGACGACACTGGCAATCACCTGAAATACCGTAGGTCTTTTTGAATTAGAATCACCGGAACTCATAGTTGTCATCAAATCTGCCGAACAAAGCCTATTTTTAAGATGCGATCGTTTTCTTTTTGTTCAAATAAAATTTGACGCCAAAGGCAACTGCGGTAACCAAGAGAGCAATCGATATCGAGATCGCGTTACTGCTGATGACATCTTCATCCACGTTTAAGGCGTAAGTCCGCACGTAGGTCGCGATGAAGTACAAGGTTTGCACCGTGGCTATGGAAAAGAAGAACGAAACCAAGAATTTATCGAGCGCCCTGTATTCCGTGAACTCCATATGATCGAAGAACAGCTTGGTAATCGCGTAGCCCGGCAGAAACATGATAAAGATCGTGATCAGAATCCGTTTCGCGTAATAGAAAGGGGACGTGGTCGTAAACAACGACATCAGCACGATAAAGATCGCGCTAATTCCCAACATCCCCAGCCACATCGTTCGGTCATCTTTATTGAACTGAAAAAACTTATTCATATCCGGTTTCCTCTAATTATTGTTTTTTAAAGAAATAAAATCCTTCGATACCGCCTTTCAGGATCATTCGGTCGGGCGTTTTTTCGTAGACCATGTAATCGATCGTTTTTCCCGGCCGCCCCGGATCATCCGCCACGATCTTGCCGTCCACGACCTTGTACTTCCACTCGTGCCGATCTTCCGCTTTGAAATGCCGGTTGTAACCCGAAGTGACGATGGTACCGTCAGATTTGAATTCCCAGGTCCTATTTTCCTCGATCTTGGGTTTATTAAGTGCCGGAGCCACCGACTCGAGGCGCCACGTACCCACAATTTCGCTGTTGTCTTTTAGCGGGACTTCTCCCAAAGCGGTCGTCCCCATGGCTCCAACAAGCCAAATCAGGCCGGCTGCGCCGAAAGCTCGAAAATTCATAGAAATCTCCCCGGAACGTTTATTGTAGCGGTTGCTCTTCCCCGCAAAAAAAGAGGCATCCGTGGGGCGGAACAGCTTGCTATTCTTGAAAGCGAGCCGAATTTTGACATCATTCATTTCCTTATGGCAAGGAATACACCGGCTTGCCGCGCATGAACCGGTTTATTGCCGGACCGTCTGTCTCTAAAATAGAACTCTTTGCCGTCAAAACGCCGGTTCGAATTCTCCCTTACCCCGGAATATCCCACGATGACCGATTTGAACGCCCGCACCGCACTATTGAGACAACTTCTTTCCGAAAGGATTCTCTTCCTGGACGGCGCGATGGGCACCATGATCCAAAGCTACCGGCTCGAGGAAAAGGATTATCGCGGAGAGCGTTTTGCGAACTGGCCGAAAGATCTCAAGGGCAACAACGACCTGCTCTGCCTCACTCAGCCGCAGATCATCCGGGCGATTCACGACGCTTATCTGGAAGCGGGTGCGGACATCATTGAAACCAACACCTTCAACGCCAATCGGGTCAGCCTCGCCGATTACGGCATGGAGGAACTGGCTTATGAGCTCAACGTGGAAGCGACCCGGCTGGTGCGGCAAGCGGTCGACGCCATGTCCGAGAAGACTCCCGACCGGCCGCGGTTCGTCGCCGGCGTATTGGGCCCGACCAACCGCACCGCCTCGATTTCGCCGAACGTCAACGACCCCGGCTTTCGTAACGTCAGTTTCGACGATCTCGTCAGCGCTTATTACGAAGCCACCCAAGGCCTGGTCGACGGCGGCGCGGACATCATTCTCATCGAAACGATCTTCGACACTCTGAACGCCAAGGCCGCCGTCTTCGCCGTGGAACAGTACTGCGACGACCGCGGACTCCGCTTGCCGGTCATGATCTCGGGCACGATCACCGACGCCTCTGGCCGCACCCTGTCCGGGCAAACCGTGGAGGCTTTCTGGAATTCGCTGCGCCACGCGCAACCCATTTCCATCGGCTTCAACTGCGCGCTGGGCGCCAAGCAGCTCCGGCAGTACATCGAAGAGCTTTCGCACATCGCCGACACCCATGTCTCGGCCCACCCCAACGCCGGACTTCCCAACGAATTCGGCGAATACGACGAATCGCCGGAAGCCATGGCCAAGGAAATCGCGGAATGGGCGGAGCAGGGATTTCTGAACATCGTAGGCGGCTGCTGCGGCACTCGCCCGCCCCATATCAAAGCCATTCGCGACGCCGTGGAGCATTTCCCGCCGCGACATCTGCCGGCTATCGAACCGAAGTGCCGCCTGGCCGGGCTCGAGCCCCTGAACATCGGCCCCGAATCCTTGTTCGTCAACGTGGGCGAGCGCACCAACGTCACCGGCTCGGCGGCCTTTCGCCGCCTGATCCGCGAGGAGAAGTACGAGCAGGCCATCGACGTCGCCCGCCAGCAGGTAGAGAACGGCGCGCAGATCATCGACGTCAACATGGACGAAGGCATGCTCGACTCGCAGGCCGCCATGGTCCGTTTCCTGAACCTGATCGCCTCTGAACCCGACATCGCGCGCGTGCCGGTGATGCTGGACTCGTCCAAATGGGACATCCTGGAAGCCGGACTGAAATGTCTTCAGGGCAAGGGCATCGTCAACTCGATTTCGCTCAAGGAAGGCGAAGACGCGTTCATCCGCCACGCCAAGCTGGTCCGCCGCTACGGCGCCGCGGTCATCGTCATGGCCTTCGACGAGCAGGGCCAGGCGGACACGCGCGAGCGCAAGGTGGAAATCTGCGCCCGCGCTTACAAGATTCTCACCGAACGGGTCGGACTCCCGGCCGAAGACATCATCTTCGACCCGAATATCTTTGCCGTCGCCACCGGCATCGAGGAGCACAACCGCTACGGCTTCGATTACATCGAAGCCGTGCACCAGATCAAGGAAACCCTGCCCCATGCCCTGGTCTCGGGCGGCGTTTCCAACGTGTCTTTCTCTTTTCGCGGCAACAATCCGGTGCGCGAAGCCATCCACGCCGTCTTTCTTTACCATGCGATCCGTGCCGGCATGGACATGGGTATCGTCAACGCCGGACAGCTCGCGATTTACGAAGACATTCCGGCGGAACTTCGGGATGCCATCGAGGATGTGATCCTCGCGCGCCATCCGGACGCCACCGAACAGCTTCTGTCCATCGCCGAGAAATACCGGGACGAAGGCGGAACCGTCGAAAAGAAGGAAGACCTCGCGTGGCGCCACTGGCCGGTCGAGAAGCGCCTGGAACATGCGCTGGTCAAGGGTATCGACGAATTTATCGAGCAAGACACCGAGGAGGCCCGCCAGCAATACGCGCGCCCCTTGCACGTCATCGAAGGTCCGCTCATGCAGGGCATGAACGTGGTCGGCGACCTGTTCGGCGCCGGCAAGATGTTCCTGCCGCAGGTGGTCAAATCCGCCCGGGTCATGAAGAAATCGGTGGCCTATCTGATGCCCTTCATGGAAGTGGAAAAAGCCGGCGGTACGATTCAATCGAACGGCAGAATCCTGCTGGCCACGGTCAAAGGCGACGTGCACGACATCGGCAAGAACATCGTCGGCGTCGTGCTGCAATGCAACGGCTTCGAAGTGATCGATCTGGGCGTCATGGTGCCTTGCGAGAAAATCCTCGACGCGGCGCGCGAGCATGATGTCCACATCATCGGACTGTCCGGTCTGATCACGCCGTCGCTGGATGAAATGGTCCATGTGGCCAAAGAAATGGAGCGGCTGGGCTTCACTCTGCCCCTGCTGATCGGAGGCGCAACCACCTCGCGCGCCCATACCGCCGTCAAGATCGAGCCGAACTACAGCGGCCCGGCGGTTTACGTGACCGATGCCTCGCGAAGTGTCGGAATCGCCGGGAGTCTTTTAAGCGAAGATTTGCGGGACGATTTCATCTCGCAAACGCGGCGCGAATACGAAGAGGTGCGCCAACGCCACGCGGGACGCAAGGCACAAAACCCGCTGCACGAGATCGCCGCGGCGCGCGCCAACGCCTTCCATGGCGATTGGCAGCATTACGTGCCGCCGCATCCGACTTTCTTGGGTCTACGGGTATTCGACCATTACCCGTTGCGGGAAATTGTCGATTACATCGACTGGTCGCCTTTTTTCCATACCTGGGAGCTGGCGGGCAGCTACCCGAAAATTCTCGACGACGAAGTGGTCGGAGAGCATGCGCGCACCTTGTTCAAGGACGCTAAGGCCATGCTCGAAACCTTGGTCGCGGAAGAGTGGCTGACCGCCCGCGCGGTGGTCGGATTCTTCCCGGCTAACGCATCTGCCGACGATATCCTGCTGTATGCCGACGATACCCGGAAGGAAACGCTGACCGTCCTTCGCCATCTGCGCCAGCAGGCGGTGAAACCGCCCGGCCAGCCCAATTACTGCCTGTCCGATTTCGTGGCGCCGAAAGAGAGCGGCGTGCCCGACTATATCGGGGGCTTCGCCGTTACCGCCGGCCACGGCATCGAAAAACATCTCGACCGCTTCGCCGCCAACCACGACGACTACAGCAGCATCATGCTCAAGGCCCTGGCCGATCGTCTGGCGGAAGCCCTCGCCGAACTGATGCACCGGCGGGTTCGCCGCGAGTTCTGGGGCTACGCGCCAGACGAGCAGCTCAGCAACCAGCAACTGATCGCCGAGGCGTATCGGGGCATCCGCCCTGCCCCCGGCTATCCCGCCTGTCCGGACCACACCGAAAAGGCCGCGCTGTTCGAACTGCTGGCAGCCGAACAGAACAGCGGCATCCGCTTGACGGAGTCTTTCGCGATGTACCCCGCTTCCTCCGTCAGCGGATGGTATCTGGCACATCCGGCGGCGAAATATTTCAACGTCGGCAAGATCGGCCGCGACCAGGTCGAGGATTACGCGAAACGGAAAGGCGTGACGCTTAGGGAAGCCGAACGGTGGCTGGCGCCGATCCTGGCTTACGAACCGGATTAGCCTTCGATAATCGCTAAACACGATTCATGGTCAAGGTGGGCAAACGGGGTCTGGCCGGTCCGGCCGCGGTCTTACTGATTGCGCAGTGTGCACCGGCTTCATTGCGAGCGGATATGACGGAACTGCCTCCGGTGACCGTGATTCCCACGGACGGTCTGCCCCAAACCGCCGACAATCTCTCACGAGCGCTTACGAACAATGCCACTTTTCGGTCACGGAATGACGTCGAAAGTTCGCAGTACAGCAATATCAACGATTTCCTGCGCGGAACGCCGGGCGTTTTCGTGCTCCGGGGCAGCGAGGGCCGCGCCGTGGGACTGAGGGTACGCGGCGTGACTTACACCCAAGGCATGGTGACATTCGATGGCGTACCGTTACTGACGGCACTGCCGGCACTGAGCTGGCTCGATACCATTCCCGCCGAAGCCTTGGGCGGAGCTACCGTGGTTCTCGGTTCCAACCATGCCTACTACACCAGCCAAGCTTTGGGCGGCAGCATTCAGTTGAGTTCCAAACGGACCACGGAAGATTATGGTTTGGTTCACGCGGAAGGGGGAAGCTTCGGAACCTTCCGCACGACACTGAGCGGCGGCTTGCTGGCCGAGCATGCCGACATTTCCGTCACCGGAAGTCGGGTGAACCAATTCGACGGTGCGTACGACGCCATACCCGACCGGGGCAATCCGGAGCGGGACCGCTTCGGCAGCACCTTAGGGATAGCGCGATACGGCGCGCGGTTCACGCCGGATTTGGCCGTGGACGGCAGCGTCCTCTACAAAGACTCATGGCAGGACGCCGATCTACCGGGGGTGACTCCGGCCGGTCTTCCCACCTTCGTCGACAGTGCGACCACGGATTTTCACGAAAAACTGTGGCTGACCCAAAATACCGCCTCAGCGCATCTGACCGATGACTGGACCAGTCGGTTGCAGCTGGCCTACACCGAGAACGACGTCGCCGCTCGAGCCGGGCGTCTACCGTTCAGTTTCAGCAGCCATTTGATGTTCGCCGATTGGCGCAACAGTCACGCACTTTTAAACGATCAGACGCGCCAGCGATCCTGGCGACTGGTGTGGGGTGGGCAGGTGCGTCACGAGCATGGGGAAAGTGAACATCCCTTGCAATCGTCGCAATTCCACGACGAGCGAAAGACCGTGATCGGATTTGCCGAGCTGCAGGCCGATTTGGGGAAATGGTACCAAGAAGCGGGCGTCCGGGTGGAAAGCCACGACGACTACGGCAAACACACGCTACTGCATTTCGGGTCTCGCTGGGACGTTTCGTCATCCTTGAGCCTCCGGGCCAACGCGGGCACCGCATTCCGCGCCCCCAGCTACGGCGAACTGTATATGCCGCTCTTGGGCAGTCCCATTCTCAAACCGGAGAAAGGCTTGACGGCAGATGCCGGATTCGATTGGGTGCCGATCCGCAATCTATACATCTCCGTAACCGGCTACTACGGTCGCTATAACGACCTGATCACTTCAGAAATCAGCTTGGGACGCTTTGTTCGCCTCGGCAACACGCCGCGGGCCCGCATCGCCGGAGCAGAGGCTTCGTTGGAAGTTCTCTGGTCCGAACAGCTCCGCAGCGGTCTGGACTTCACTTATCAGTACAGCCGCAATCTGGACAACGACCGGCCTTTGCCGGTGCATCCGGAAAAATCCGGCCGCATCTGGACGCAGTGGAACCTGGATGCCTTGCCGCTGAGCCTCCGCGCGAATGCAACATACCAAGGCTCGCAATGGAACGATAGCGCGGCGACTTTGGCCACGGACGACACCGTCCGTGTCGATCTCATAGCCACCTATCGCGTGTTGCCGCAACTCGATCTTTATGTGCGCGGTGACAATATTACCAACAACCGAACCGGCGGCATCTACGCCCGCTACACTCCCGGAACCACGGTATTCGGCGGAATTCACGCGAAGTTTTGATTTGGAATTACTCGCAAATGCCGGTTAACAGCGGATGTCGCAGCAGCGACTGACGCAGGCAATCCGCCTCGTCCATGGATTCGGCCAAGCCTCGAAGTATCGCTGCGCTGCGATGGCGGTAGGTTTCCGCTTCAGGGAGGCGTCCCCTTCGGCTATCCAGCTCCGCAGCGGTTGCGTACACCCGCCATGCCGCGAGTGCGGCCTCGATCGTACCGAGATGGGACAACGCCTGTTCGACTTCCGCCCCAGCCGTATCCAATGCCTTTCGGCCCATGGCCACTTCGGCCAACAGCCGATGTCCCAGCGCCAGATAAGCCGGATCGGGAGGCAAGGCCGAGAGCTCGCAAACCTTGTTGGCCTGCTCTTCGGCTTTTTCCCACTGGCCTTGCGTCAGCCAGTATTCACCCAGGCCCAAATGAAAGAGCGGCCGCAGGTACCAATCCATCAGTCCCTGACACGCATCCAGCAGCTGATCGGCTTTGGCGAAACTCTCGAAGGCTTCGGCGTGTTGCCTCAAACCCAGATGGGCCGCCCCCGACCGGATCAGTCCGAAAAAGGCATTCGAGGAATCCCGCTGGTCGTGCATTTTTTCCATCGCGGCCTGGCACAGACTCCGTGCACCTTCGTAATCCAAAGCCTGCTCGTGTAACCAGCTCATGAGCAGAGTGAAATGGATGATTGCAAAGACATTGCCGTTCCTTTCGGCCATCTCTAATGCTTTGGCGATATGGCGCCGGGCTTCCCCCCACTCTCCGATGTGCAGCATCGACCTTATGCAAAGGGCCTCGCAAACCATGTATTGCAATGCGTCGCCCCGGTTCTGAGCGATCTCCATTGCCTCGCGTGCGAGAGCGATCGCCGACCGATAGTCGGCCCTGGCGTATTCGAAACTGGAATGCAAGGTGAGGCTGGCGTTAAGCAATTCGCGATTCCGCGTTGCGCGGGCCATATCCATGGCCTTTCGACAATCCCGGATGTAGTGCTCGCTCCATCCCTGCAAAGTGTTATGCCATCCAGCCCAGGAGCCTCGAACCAGGATTTCGATCATCTCGTCCTTTAAATCCAGAGCGCGTTCTACCGCCTCGGTCACTAACGCGAGGCAGCGGGGCCGATCCATCCAATAACAAACCCTGCCTTGTTCAATCAAGGCTTTGAGCTCCCAAAGCGGAAGACCCGCGCTGACCGCAAGCTTGCGAATAGCCGAAAAGTCTTCCATGGCGCCATCGGTGTCGTCCATAGAACGCTTTACGACACCGCGTCTGAACAGCAATTCCATGATTAAGGCCTCGCGTTCCGCCTCCGGAAGCGACTCGGACAGGCGTAGCGCGTGGCTGATGTAGTCTATCGCTTCTCGGTTGGCATAGCGGCTCACGGCGTTCTCCGACGCCAGACGCAGATACATGATTGCCTTAGACAGCTGTTTGCCTTGCTCGAAATGATTGGCCAATTCCGCCGCGATCGTTTTGGATTTCTCGCCGTATCCATTTTCCAAGCATTCTCCGGTGGACCGGTGCAACTGCATCCGGCGCCCGGGCGCAAGGCGGCGATAAAGGATTTCGCGATAGAGGGAATGCCGAAAACCATAGCGTCCGGCCATTATCCCGTCCGCCCACTCGTCGGCACCGCATGACTTCAACATCTGGCCGCGCCGGCGGAGTTCATCGCAACACAGTTCGATCGTCGCCAAATCTTCGCCGGATACGGCTGCCAGCAGTGCCGCAGACCATTCGACGCCGAATACGCTCGCCATTTCGAGCAAGCGCCGCTCGGAAGCGCTCAGGCGATCGATTTGCGCGTCTATCATTTCCAAGAGATTATCGGGTATCGCCAGCTTCGAGCCCGTATCGTAGGAACTCGATGTAAGGCGCCCCAAATCGACCAGATGTTCGACCAGATTTACCATGAAAAAGGGATGGCCCTCGGTCCATCGGTAAATGGACGACGATAAAGTCTCATGCCCCCCCTCTTCGGGATAGCGCGATACCAAATATTCCTTGATTTCGTCCTCGCCCAGACCGCACAAGGCCAGCTCGGCGCATAAACCGCGCGCCTGCAATTCGTGCCTGATCCGCTTGATCGGGTGTTGCGTCAAACTTACGTCGACCGGTCGGTATGTCGCGATGACGAATAACTGAGCCGGTGAACTTCGACGCCCTAATAGAGAGATAAGATCGACCGTCGCATAATCGCCCCAATGCAAATCGTCGATCACCAGGACCAAGGGAAATTCGGAGCTGATGCTCTCGAAAAACTCCGCCGCCTCTCTGAGCATTCGGGCATTCGTTGCGCCCAGGACCTGCTGGCTGAGCTTGTCCTTATCCGCGGGCGTCAAGACCGAGTTCATTTGCATCAGCCAGGTCGGTGCATGTCGGTGCAGCCGGTCGACCAATTGCTGCGCGCCAGCTCCGCGGCATTCGTTCTCCAAAGCCTCGATCAAAGGCATAAACGCCTCTCCCGCACCGCACTGTTCGACGCATCGGGCGCGTAGCAGCCCCAGATTCGTGCCGTTGGCGCGAGCCAGAAACATATCGATTAGGGTGGTCTTGCCTATCCCGGCCTCGCCGGTGAAGAAGACTATCTGACGCTCACCACGCCTTACCCGTTCGAAGCGTGCTTCCAGCCATTCCAACTCGCTCCGCCGCCCTACCCAATACATCGAATTCACATCATGGGCTGCGCGATTGGCCGCTATTGGCGACAGTGCCGGCGCACGAACTTCCCGGCTGTCTGCCTGCATTACCTCGGCAATGAAGCGATAGCCGTGTTTCGCCACCGTTTCGATGTAAGTGGGTGACTTCGGATCATCCGCCAGAGCTTTGCGCAATTCGTTGACGCATCCTTTAAGAACCGACTCGCTGACAAAGCGGCGATGCCAGACCGCATCGAGCAAAGCGTCCTTGGTTAACAGCCGGCCGGGATTCATAAGCAAGTAGTGCAAAAGCGCAAAGGCTTTCGGCGGCAAGCCCACCACCTCCGACCCTCGCCACAAGACGGCGTTTCCGGCGTCTAGCCGAAAAGGGCCGAATAGCAAACTCTTACCGATCTCCATACCTACAGGCTCCGGCATTCGTGGTTAGCATTGCAGTTGGCGGAACAAACCATATTTGACCAAAAACTGACCGTTTTCTGACGACTTTCGAACCTTTACAAATCAAAATCCAACCCTCATCAGCAAATTGGCACGCCGGGTGGTGCGGATCAAAGACGTTATCATCGTAGCGTCTCTCCCTTCAGGATTTCGATGGAGCTTGCCGCGCAGAGCGCTTCCTCGATAAGGCAAACCGGGCGAATTGCCAGTCTGCAAGTAAATTCATTTCGCCGTCTGTGACAAATTACCTCGTTGACAATCAACAGATTCGGCCGGCGGTCATTTCGGTAATTCAGAACGCGGAGAATGCCCAACCGTCTGGCGATTTTCCGTGCGAACAACGCACGCGGCACGCGCCCGCTGCTCGCTAAACGGAGGGCTAAGCATAGCGGTTCCGGCGACCGTTTGGCGACCGGGATCGATTACCCCGCATCGTTTCCAAGCTGGAAACGATGGAACAGGCGCGCTGTCGACGAATACCTGCCATAAGCGCCCACACTTCGGACGTCGTGATGAAACCACGCCCGACATTATCCGATGCGACATGAAACGGGCGTTTTCTCTTTTGTCCTCGCCAGAAAAACGACATCGCCGCTGCTTGAGTACCTCTATCCGTAAGGCCCCCCACTTGTGGAGCGGTCGAACAATCTTCGTTCGGCATGTTTCCCCTCTAATCTGATAAGCTTAGCCGCTCGCGAGCGATGTCCCCGTGACATCCGTCACTGCCCCTATCACCGAGGCCAGATTGCCGCGCTCCGGAACCGGACGACGATGCGCAAACTTCCGGCCGTATCCAGCGAGGACGAGCAAGATTGATTCGACTAATACTTTACGGCACACACGGTTGTCATTTGTGCGAAGACGCGGAATTTCTGCTGTCTAAAGCGATTCAAGCGAAAGGCGCCGAGATTCCCGTCGAGATAGTAGATATCGCCGAGAAACTCGAGTTGGAACACCGCTATGGCGTACGGATTCCGGTCGTGCGCGATTCCGCATCGGGTGCCGAACTCGGCTGGCCCTTCGACGAAGAACGGTTAGGCGAGTTTCTCCATAGCCTGTCCTAGTCCGGCTTATCAAACATCATGCGGCCTAACTAATCCGTTAACACTTAACCGATTTTCAATGTCATGAACCAAAACGCTTTCCGCATCGAAAAAGACAGCATGGGCCAATTGCAGGTGCCGGCCGATGCCCTTTATGCCGCCCAAACTCAGCGCGCGGTGGAAAATTTCCCGATCAGCGGACTCAAGATGCCGCCGGCCTTTATCGCGGCCGTAGCCTTGATCAAGCAGTGCGCCGCCCGCGTAAATAGAGACTTGGGCGTTTTGGACTGCGGCTTTGCCGAGGCCATCGAGCGGGCAACGCAGGACATAATCGACGGACGTTACGGCAACCAGTTTCCGGTCGACGTATTCCAAACCGGTTCCGGCACCAGCACCAACATGAACGTCAACGAAGTCATCGCCACGCTTGCCTCCCGTGCCTGCGGACAAAGCGTGAGCGCCAACGACCACGTCAACATGGGGCAAAGCAGCAATGACGTCATTCCGACGGCGATCCACGTCAGCGCTGCGCTCGCCGTCAACGCACAGCTCATCCCCGCACTGGAGCATTTGCAGACCACGATCGTCTACAAGGCGCAATCGATCGAGCACGTGGTCAAGACCGGACGCACCCATCTCATGGACGCCATGCCCGTCACCCTGAGCCAGGAACTCTCCGGCTGGGCGTTGCAAATCCAAAACGGCGTTGAGCGTCTGCGCGCCTCATTACCGCGTATCTACAAACTCGCCCAGGGCGGCACGGCCGTAGGTACGGGCATCAACGCCCATCCGGAGTTCGCGGCGAAAATGGCGGAGGCGCTTTCCGACGCCACGGGCCTGCCGTTCGCGCCCAATGCCTCGTTTTTCGAAAGCCTGAGTTGCCAGGACGCGGCCGTGGAATTGTCGGGCCAACTGAAGACCGTGGCGGTCAGCCTCATGAAAATCGCCAATGATCTCCGCTGGATGAATTCCGGCCCCCTGGCGGGTCTAGGTGAAATCGAACTGCCGGCGCTACAGCCCGGCAGTTCCATCATGCCGGGCAAAGTCAATCCGGTGATTCCGGAGGCTGTTTGCATGGTCGCCGCACAAGTCATCGGCAACGATGCCACGATTACTGTCGCCGGCCAGTCCGGATCGTTCCAGCTCAACGTCATGCTGCCGGTCGTCGCATACAATCTGCTGCAAAGCATCGACCTGCTGGCGAACGTCTCGCGTCAATTGGCGGATAAGGCCATCGCCGATTTCGTCGTTCGTGAAGACAATTTAAAGAAAGCGTTGGCACTCAATCCCATTCTGGTTACCGCGCTGAATCCCGTCATCGGCTATCTCAAAGCGGCGGAAATCGCCAAAGCGGCCTACAAGCAGCAACGGCCGATCATCGACGTGGCCGCCGAAATGACCGGGATTCCGCGCGAGGAATTGTCCGAGCTTCTGGATCCCGCGAAGCTGACGGAAGGAGGCATTCAGGGCTGAAGGGATTCGTCGGCAAGGGATTGCCGACCTACGTCGAACCGCCGGGTCGTAGGTCGGGAATCCATTCCCGACAAGGAATCAATTTTTTGTAGGGTGGGTTAGGCCGCGAGGCCGTAACCCACCGAGCGACCGCGAATCGGTGGGTTACGCTGCGCTAACCCACCATCGATGGGTTTCGCTTCGCTCTACCCATCCTACGATGAATGTCCATTCGAATGCCGAACGGAATAAGCCGTTGACTGTGCGAATAAATTCGCACCTACCACGGCGCCCCCCCCGTTTTTGGGATGAAACGCTCCGCTGATCTCGGGCCGCGTTCGAGTGTACGGAGAACCCGGCTCAAAGAACCATCCAGCGAGCCAGCGCGATCAGAGCCAGCATCCCACCGCTCCGCACCGCCCAGACGGTTCCGCTCCCGCGGCGCAGGACGTATTCGACGCCGTACAGCAGGATCGCCGATTGGACGGCGATCTTGGCGTAGTTGACTTGACTAAAAACCGGTAAGTTCGCCGCGACCAACAGCACGAACATCACCAGGAAGTCCGACGGCGTCAGGGTGAAGTAGCGCCCCGAAAACCGCACGCCCACGCCCACGATGACGGCCAGCAAGGCGATAGCGTAATTGAACCAGCGCTCCGCCTCCGAGTACTCGAAACCGGCGGTCTGGGCGAGATAAACCACCAGGATCACGCTCGAGTAAACGGCCACGCGCTCGATGAAGCCCGCACCGGGAAGACGAGCCCCTACCCAAACCAGCCAGGTCACCAGAATTCCCGCGGCAAACACCGCAATCTCGTCCAGATCCTCCTCCTTCGTTGTGACGGCGGTTGCGACCAGGAACAACGGCACGGCGAGACGGACGGCCTGATAGGCCGTTTTGTCCAGCCAGGCTTTCTCCAGAATCAAATTCAATTTTCGGGTGAGAAACGACGCCTGGCCACGGTCGACTCCATGCAAGCGCCAACGGAACGCCTGTGCGAGCGGGAAGAATGCTCCGACCACGGCGAACAGGGCCAGATAGATCGCCAGAACCAATAGGTCGGACTCGTAACGGAGAAAATACGCGAGAAGAATGCAGGACGCCTGGACCACGTACGTCGTCAGCACTGCCTCATAATGGTCGAAACCCAGAGACAGGAGCTTATGGTGAAAATGGTTCCGGTCCGGCTTGAACGGCGACACGCCGCGAAGTATCCGATGCCCCATGACCAGCAAAGTGTCGATGATCGGCAATCCCAAGATCAGCAGCGGCAAAGAACCGCTCAGCGCCGTATTGACCTTTTGCGTAAGCAACACGGCAAGAACGCCCGCCGAGAAGCCCAGAAACTGGCTGCCCGTATCGCCCATGAACACGATGGCCGGGTGGGTGTTGTAGCGCAGAAATCCCAAGATGGCGCCCAGGATGGCAACAGCAGTCGCTATTGTTTGATAGCCGTCGGCCAAATCGGCTAGAAACGCAATGCAAGCCAGACTCAGAATGCTGAGTCCCGCCGCCAGTCCGTCCAAACCGTCGGCCAGATTCATCGCATTCGTCACGCCGAGCAAAAAGAATACCGTCAGCGGGTAAGCGACGGCATCGGGCAGCGGTCCGCAGTCCCAAAAACACAAGCGGCGGATAACGATGTCGCCGAAAACGACCACCACCAGCACCGCCACGAACTGACCGAAAAACTTGATCTTGTAGTTCAGGTCGTAGCGATCGTCGAGTAAGCCGAACACGCTTAGAATGCCGACGCCGAGCAGGCAGATCCGGAATCCGGAATCGAGATCGAACTCCAGGAGCAGCGCCACGATGGTCGCAATGACCATGCCGATCCCGCCCACCCGTGGAATCGCCGAAACATGGACCTTCCGCGCATCGGGAACATCCACCAGGCCGAGCGGCGCAGAAAATCGGATCAGTGCGGCCACCAGCACCATGGCTAGAAACAGGGTGGTCAAGAACAGCACAAAAAGCTGCATAGAAAATCCTTATCCGTACCTGCCAATACCGCTAAATTAAGCTCCATACCGTCGTTCCGGCAGGGAATGCCGGAACCCAGAAGCCAGGGATAGCATCAGCCTGGATCACATCCCCGTGCTCTGGATACCGGCACTCCCTGCCGGTATGACAGCTTGACTTAACGGCTTTGGCGTACAACTTCGGCAAAATTAAGCGCATGCGTCTAATCCGCGATATAACGATTCAATTGCGGCTTCAAGACACGCAGGAACTCGTTGAGCCGCGCCTCGCCCGTCGCGAGCTCCTCTCCGCGGGGAAGATAGGTCGTGAGCCGCACTAGGGCGCCGTCGGTACGATTAAGCGTCAGCGCATCCCAGAACAGATACCACTTCACGGCATATTCGTTGGTCAGATTGCGCCCGCGCTGCTGAAACCAGTAGTAAACGAGCTGGCGATCCTCGCCTTTCTGAATGACCAGGCGGTTGATCCTAAGCGGATCGCCTTCCTCGCCGGGAAGATCGGCATTCACGGTCTCCAGCGATTTGATTTCCCAACCGCCGCCCGGAATGCAGGAGCGGGGCGAATGTATCGACTCGCCCTTGCGCTGGGAGGCGTAATAGGCGGAATAAAAATTGACCGGCATGACCCCGTCGCGGACATAGTTAGCCAGAATGTAGTCATCGAATTTGAGCGCATCGATGTATTGCTGCTCCATCGTCTCGCGCCGCCCCGTCCAATCGGCCAGTTGCATGGGGAAATCGACGAACTCGGCACGAGGAGGAACGAATTCTTCCCGATGCTGCAGGAGTTGAGCACCCCCCAATGCCACGACCGAAAGCCCCAGCACCGGCCAGTATTGGCGCGGCAAGGTGCGCTCCCGAAACAACGCATCCTTCGGCGACGGTTCCGGAAACGCCAAACCAAACACTTCCAGCAACGGCCGCGGCTCCCGCCCGATCCTGGCCAGCAGCCACATTTCCCCCACCAGTAGGCCGGTGCAGGCCATGAAGATTGCCCAGCCCTCGAAATCGTGCAGGAATCCTTCCGCCATCGATTTTCCCCAGTACTCGACCATTACCCCGATGATGCCGATGCGAAAGCTGTTCATCAGAATCGTGATCGGAATGCTGGAGAGAAAAATTACGGCCCGTTTCCACAATGCCACCTTGAAGAAATAGGCGCACATGAACGAGAGGCTCATCAGGGGAAAGAGATAACGCAGCCCGTTGCAGGCTTCCACCACCTGAAGCTTGTACGAGCCGAGGTCGATGACATTGCCTTCGAGATAAACGCTGATATCGCAGGCCCGAATGAAAGAGACGCCGAGTGCCGAGGAAAGGAGCTGGAGCTTGCCCGACAGGCCCTGATAAAGAAAATTGGGCAAAGGAATTGCAAAAAACAAAAAGAACAGCGGTATCCAAATCTGCTTGAATATCTTGAACCCGGTCACCGCGAGAACCAGGCCGAACACGACGACCAGGAAGGCATACTGGACGATGATGTAGAGCGTCGCCAATTCGCCCAGAAAATAAAGTCCCAACCCCAAGCCGACGACACCTACACCGGCCCAGGAGCCTTCGAACGGCAACCGGGCCAGTTCGTTTTTTTTCTGCCAGATCAGGAAAGCGGTGATGAACGGAATCAGAAGACCGTGGCTGTATTCTTCTTTATTAAGCCAATTCTCGATCAAATGTTCGAGACCATCGAACGAAATGATCCCTATTATCAGCGCAAGTACAGCGAGATATGTCCAAAACCGCGACGGAATACGCCACAAGGGGGCCATTAAATTACCCCCTTGATTCATAATTTCATTCATATTCGAACCAGTAATAACCTAACTTGATAAGTTCCAGCAGCACAAAGGACGTAGACACACTATTCCTCCACCAACCGCCCGGATACCACCAAACCGGTTCCGACGGAATCAGTAAATACGTATACCCGGTATCAGAGAACACCCTATCAAGCGTCCATGATAAACGTCGCATATGCGGTGGATCACTCACCACTAATGCTGTCGTCCAATGATTATTCGAAAACAGACTGGCAATGAGCTTAGCCTCCATCCAACTGGATTTAGCTGTAGAGTCCTTGATAATCGCACCATGCGGGATACCTAATTGCTGCATATACCTAATACGCCAATCCATGACTAAAGGTATCACTTCATCGGAATTTTCCGAAAAGCCTGTAATTAATAGCCGTTTAGCATATCCCTTATGATAAATTTCAGCACCTTTCTTGAGTCGATCACTCATGGTGGCACCGCCCAACACGACAACGACATCAGCCGCAACCGGTTTCGCTGCCGGACCTTCCAGAAAATAACCGGCAGAAAACAACGCCCACAAAAAGCCTAATATTTGAATAAGGCAAACGGCACGGCAGATAGAGCAAAGCACCCTAAGCCCTATCCAAACCTTAATATGTGCTTTTCAATCACCAATAGCACGAACAACGGGGATGATATGAAATTGCGTCGCCACATTCTTCGAGGCTCCTTGATAAGCCGATAAACCCATTCCAGCCCCGATCGGCACATCCATTTAGGAGCACGAGGATAAGTGCCGGCAAAAAAATCGAAAACAGCACCTATCGAACCGATCATGGGGGCACTCAGCTTATGGCGATTTGCATAAACCCATTTTTCCTGTTTGGGAGCAGTCATACCAACCCATAAAACATCCGGTCTGGCAGCATTGATCTCGGCAATCATGGCTTCATTGTCCTCCAGCGACCAAGCATCGAAAGGCGGCGATAAAACTCCGGCCACAACCAGTTTCGGATAATCTCGTCTCATTTTTTCGGAAATCAGATCGAGGACCTTTTGCGAAGAACCAAAAAAGAATACCCTTCCCGATCCTGCCTCGTTCAATCCTCTTAAAATAGAAAAAAAATAATCTGATCCGGTTACTCGGGGTCCAATTTCTATATTGGCATACTTTGCCATTAGCTTTACCCCTATACCGTCCGCTACGACTTGATCCGCATCCAACAAGGCCTCCATAAAAACTCGGTCTTTTTGCGCCACAACAAGGGAATGTGGATTGGCACATGCGAAAGCAATCTGTTTTGCTTCACCACGAATTGCCTTTAACGATTCATCAACAAGATCATCGAGTGCTTTCAATCCAACGGGCACTCCTAGAAAATAGTTTGATTTCTTATTCATATATCCCGCCATTGAACATATAACCACTATTAAAACGTCAATACCTGATTATATAAATCTTCACCTTGTTTACCTGTGAATTTAACGTATGTACAATGAACAAACGTTCGTTCGGCAACGAATAAATTTTTGGCCATCCATATTTATTGGCATCTCTATCCTCATAAATTTTTGTCCAGATATCTTGGCCGCTATCCCGTCGCATCACCTTAAGCCCGGTAGAGAATACCCACTGCCTGCCGTCATCATCAATTTCCAAACGGCGGGCATTCAACGGCATATTTTCCGGATTCTCCCAGCGTCCCTTTGTTTTTCTGAAAAAAGTCAACTGACTGCCCCGCCCCTTAGGTACAGCTACAAAATACGGTTGCCCGCCTAAATCGGTGGCGACCGAAAGATCGGCATCCGCAGTAAGCGACGTCTTAGGGAAGCCAAAAGCGGTAAATGGCGCATCTGTTGCGTTAATGGCTATGGGTAATTCGTAGAATGATCCATCGGCTTTCCGGAACGTCTTGCCCTTATCCGGAGAATAGGCATAACTGGCCTTGGTATAGGCAGAGTTACCTTCATGTTTGCGCCAAGCCCACACGGCATGCATGCCATTGTTCTCATCGAAGGTAAGTCTTATCGGCAGCGCTTGCCAACCATCGGCGAATGCGAAAGCCTTGACTTCCGTCGTGGCAAGATCTTTCGGCAAATCGGCCTGATTAGAGGTGACGGTAATCTCACCGCCAATGGAATGCCATTTTTTAGTATCGATATCATAAGCGGCGATGCCTCCGGCATAGGCTCGGTCAGCAAAGGCCAGTTTTGGTCGGATGGCAAATCGATAAGTTACATAAAGATCGAGGTTTCGGTCGTGATAAAACGCAGGATAGGTTATTTGATTACCGGGTATCGCCGCGTTTCCAATGGATGGAAAAGGGGTTTTGTTGACTAATTTGACGATGGACTTTTGTGCAGCACTTAACGACTCGCCGAGAAAATCGAATGCCGAAATATCTCCGGCCCGACGACTTACCGAATACTGCCACGGCATGTGATGCATGTTGTAAGCCACGTGCACAAACCCGGCGCGATCAACCGCAATAGAGGGTTGGGTGTGATAGATATCATCCAGCGTCGCAGCGTCCACAACCTTGCGCTCCCAAGTGCATGTTGTGGCCGAGCCCAACGCACATTTTCTAACCACGGTTTTCAAGTTAACGCCGGGCACACCCATACCGGAGCCAGGCTCCACGTTCGCGGTATATATGTTCCCATTCCAATAAGCGACTGGCGTATTGAAAGAATTGATATTCGAGGGCGCCATGGAAAACGGCGGCAGAACCAAAATTTGTTCCGCCGCCAGCACCGGCCCTGGCACGCCAAAGCTAAGCGCAATCAAGACACTGCAAACTCTCATCGCCCCCCTTCCATTCTTGTCCAGTGATTTGTTAGTCGATTATTGAGAATGCCGAATTCTTGCGCCTCGCTCGATGGCGCGAGTATAAATATCAAGCATGCTTTTATAGTTTTTCTCCGCCGTAAAATGCGCATCAAAATGAGCACGCACCTGAGGGCGCATTTGTCTTAGTCTCTCCGGACTCGTGCTCAGCGCATTCACTATGCTGGCCAATTCGGCGGCGTTACCGACTTCAAACTTGAAACCCGTATTTCCCTCTAAAACTACTTCGTCCACGCTACCGATACGCGATGCGACCACTGGCGTTCCGCACGCATACGCTTCCACAATGACCATCGGGAAACCTTCATACCACTCGGACGGAACGATCTGCATGGCAGCGTTGCGCACCCAGCTTAAAACAGCCTCACGACCGAGGAATCCCAGCCATTCGACGGCACCGTGGGTACTTTGAATAGCGCTCTGCACCTCCTCGCGCAAAGGCCCGTCGCCAATCAGCTTGAGCGGTAAGTTGGCTACTCCGCGCCATGCCGCGAGCAAAGTTCTTACGCCTTTTTCAGCGCTAAGCCGACCAACGTAAACGGCATATCCGTTTTCACCCTGCCCCGACTCGGGCGCGTTCGGCAAAAAATTCGGCTTGACCGTCACTAGATCGGCCGGCAAACCGCCCGCAACGAAGCGCCCTGCGGCAAACTGCGTGAGCGCAATGTAACGGTCGACCAGCATCTGATAACTCCGACGCCAACGGTTGCTTGTCAGCGTCCAAACCTGGGCAACTGTCGCTGGCAGCGAGCCCCGGTAGCAGCGATGCTTCAGTGCCGGCCACAAAGATTTACCGACACAGTCCTCACACGGCTTGCCTTCGCGCAAGAGCAAGGCATTAGGGCAGATCAGGCGATAGTTATGCAGGGTTTGCACCACCGGAACACCGCTGTCCCGGCAGGCCGCGTACGCACTGGGCGATATTTGTGGAAAGGTGTTATGAAAATGAGCGACATCCGGACGGCTACGACGTATCAAATCCCTTAATTCATCATAGGTCTTCCGGGACCACGCTCCGTCAAGCGCCAGGCGGACTCTGCGGCCTAGCGTCGATTCGTCGATGTCGTCGTTGTGGCGCTCATAAACGATGACATCCTCGTGTCGGGACAGCAACTCTCGCTCGTTGCGATATACGGCGTCCTCGCCGCTAGGCGCGCTGGAGCGGTAAAAATTGTGCGCCAGCAGTATCTTCATGCTTTCGCGCCAACCATACGTAAACAACGTTCAATCCCATCCGCGAAATTCCCGGCCATGTTATCCAGGGTATAACGCGGTGCGCTGCGGCGGCAGCCTTCGGTCAGGCGCTGCTGTTGTTCGGGCGATGCCAGATACGTGCACACGGCCTCGACATAGGCATCTAGATCGACCGGCGCGATGTAACCGTTCTCGTTGTGACGAACAAAGGTGATCTCGGGACCGTGAGACGGGAGGTCGGTCGTGAACAAGGGCACTTCGGCGATAAAACTGTCGACGCTCACCAGCCCGACCGTTCCCGGTTGCAGAAGAATCCGACTCAGCTTGAAATAGGGAGCCCGCTCTCCGGCATACTTCGGCCCCACATAATGTATCCAGGGATGCTCGGCGGCGGCTTGTTCGGCTTTATGCTGCTCGGGACCGCCGCCAATCATGATGCAATGAAAATCCGGGATGCGGCGCTTCAGGGCAAAGCAGACTTCCAGCAAAAAATCGATGCACTTGGGGGGAATGAAGGCTCCGCAATATAACCCGATGTTCTCGCCTTCTATCCCCAGTTCAGTCCGCAAAGCGGCAAGACCCGATCCGGTTATCGACTCGATACCAGCTCTGAACTCATCGTTCTCGACCGCATTTTCCACCACCGTGATCCGGTTCATCGGAAAACCAGACTTTTTAAGTATGCCGACGGTGTGCTCGGTATAGGCAAACCACCAATCGACCTTGCCGATCAGCGCGGCCTTGACTCGTTCGGGAAGGCTGTTGGGATCTTTAGCCCGCACATTAACGCCCTGGCCCCAATAGGCAACAGGCGTTCCGCCCAGTTCGCGTTTGAATTGCAGCAAATAATTGATGAGAGCTGAAGTAGCTTGTTCCGTGACAACTAAATCGGAATCGCTCAGCAGACTTAGACAGGGTTGCCACAGGGCATCACCACCGGGTACGCGGATATAGCGATTCAGGATGCGCTTGGCCCAGACAAACGGCAGTTCAACCGATTTGGGAACACCGCCGGGTTGCTCCTGTCCGTATATCACTTGCAGCTCAATACCCCGATGTTGCAATTCATCGGCCAGTTTCGGAAAAAAAGGAAAGCGATAATGGGGGACGATGCGTTGAATAATGGTGACTTTTGCCATGGGTTATTTCTCGTCCCTCAGATACTTTATCTGAATGCTTGAGGAAACCGATTATTTTTCGGGAGTATTGAATTATTCGTCTGATCCATCCGCAAAATATCAAGAAAGAAATAAGCGAATATGATCAATAACCAATAAAGATGAGTCTCGCGGGCAATGGACGCTTCGGTAATATTGTGCAGCAATATCGCGACGATCAGCATCGTGACCTGCATGGCTAAACGCCAATTCCGTTTGGCAACGGATCGCACGCGCTTAAATAAACCGGTCAATAACATGATAAAAAAGAGTAATCCCACCCAACCACCGCGCACCATAAGATCCAGATAGCCATTATGAAACTGGCCTACTCCTCCAAGGTTTTCGAGCACCGACATATTCGAATCGAAACTCCACCCCATCCAGGGTTTCATCTGAATCAATTCCCATGCTTCCGCCCAAAGTTTAGTGCGGCCGCTCAAGGTGCTGCTACGCCCGAATAAAGCAAAAAAGCCTTGCGCCTCCAACACCTCGGGGGCAAAAACCAATAGCGAAGCCAACAGCAAGAGCGCAAGAAAACCCACAACACCAAATTTCAGCATACGGACATCTTTTCGGTTGCCTTCCAGCGATTGCAAAAACCAGAGGCCGATGACCACGACGCCGGCATTCGTAATGGAGGTGGCACTACGGGCGCCTATCAGCGCACCCAGCGTCAATGCCAGCAAAGCCCAGTTCCATCGACGAAGGCGGCGTTCGCTCAGACTATATAGGGACGAAACATTGGCCCAGACCGATGTCACGCAAATCATGCCCAGGGTATTGGCGTTACCTGTTACACCTATCCACCTACCATCAACATCCACATACCCAGGCAGTATTAAGGAAACAGGTATGGATAAACCGATGTAAATCCCCAAGATACGAGCCAGGAAGAGAAATAGATAAGGCGGACGCGATTGAAAATATCGGGCCAACGCAAGCAAAACCAAACCCATACCGAGCATATGCCCGAAATTGATGAACACCTTGACGGGGAATAACGACCATGCCATTGAAGCCAACATGAAGAATGACAACAACAGATAAGCCGGCTGTCTTGCCAGGTACCGCATATTGGCATCCGGTCGCTTGAGGAAAAGCCAGAGCGCCAATATGTAAGCGGTCCCTTTGATAATTATCATGGTAGGGTCGCTTTCCGCAGCCAACTGTCGCATTGTCACCGCAGTGCTGCCATCAGGCTCTTCCACTATCTGCATGGGCCGAAAATCCGCAAGTGGAGCGCAGATTAGAATAAAAAACGGCAGCCAATAAATACGACCGAGCTCTTTGCCTGTCTTCTGGGCGGTCATGACGAGGGGACTCAATTGAGCCGTCGTCAATTTTCCGGGAAGCATCTTTGGGGCGGCCACATCAACTCGCGCCAGTGGCAATAACCGGGCCTTCGAAAAAATTAAGGATGGCTTCCCGGTACACCCCATTCATGATGGCCGCCTTGTTTTCCCAAGATAAGGCTGCCGCTCTTTGTCTTGCACCTTCCGATAACATGGCAAGTTCCGCGCGGTCTTCTATCAAGCGGCGGATGGCGTCCGCAAAACCGTGAATACTGGTGTTTATGTCCTTCAAGGGAATTTTGATTCCGCAGCTAGCATCCACCACCGCCCCGAATCCGCAGGCATCGTGACAAAGCACCGGGAGACCGAACTGCATGGCCTCCATCACCACGGCAGACGTAGCTTCCTGCAAGCTGGTGAATAGCAATGCATCGCATGACTTCATAATTTCCTGAGCCTGGGCATGCGGCAACATGCCATGCCAATGGCATATCCCGGCGACACCTAATTGGTCCGCCAAGGCCTTCCATTCTCGTTCACAGACGCCATTACCCAGAATATGCAATTCAACAGCGCCGGCAAATGCATCGAGCCGTCTCAATGCATGCAAGCCTATGGGCAGAGCCTTACGGGAAACGAATACACCGCACCAAACCAAACGCAATGGAAGAGACTGGCCAGCGGCATTGCGCTCTATCTGACTCGTAATCCTAAGAGCTCCCATCTCGTTTATCACCAAAGTTTCTTTGCCATGAATGGATAGAATGGCTGCCTGGTCTTCGCGAGCCGCAGACGCCAGCGCATTCGCGCGCTCCATAGCCTGACTCACTCGCCGACTTGTGCGCATCTGTATAGCGTTAAGAACATTGCGGACTGCATGCTCCAATGCCCCTCGCCATCCCAAGATGGGCAGAAACTGCCAGGGCATTTGCGCGTGGCCGCCTATCGGAGCCCAAACAAACGGTATGTCCAACCTCCACAGATACCCGGGCTCTCGATAGCCGATCATATTGAGTTGATGTACAAGATCGAAACCCACTGTACGATGCAGTTCCAAGGCTTTCTTATAGGCGTCCCAGTGCCAGCGCCGGTAAGTCCAGTAATAAAAGAATTTTGCCCATAACCATTCGCCGAATCGTTGCCGAGGAACGCCGATAACATGAATGCTTCTTGCCAACTCGGGATGACTGTCCAAATATGCCAACACGGCGGGAGCAAATCGGTTTTCCTCGGTCAATACCCACAGCTCATGATGCTCGGACAAATGCTTCACCCAGTTCCATCCCATGCCAGGTTCGGAGCCCATTTCCGGATGACAGGCGTAAGCGGATACCAATACCTTAAGGCACCTACTGTTCCCATAAACATTGCTCATCAGTGTATTTGCCCTGCTCAATTAACGCTACATTCTAGATTGGCGCTGCTTGGCCTAATTGCGTGGCCATCCCTTTCTCAATAAATATGAAATTGTGTGTCTTCAAGGTATCAATTCCACTATCTATAGCGCTCAATATTTCATCGCGACACACTTCTCGGAATTCATCATTAGCGGTCCATGACTCATATCCTTTATCCCAGAATAACTCAAATGTACTTAGCAAATTTGGGTTGATGGCAACACCTTTTGGCTGATGCTCAGTAATTGATATTTCAACTATCCAAATCGGCTTAGGCTCCATAACAAGAAATGACTTGGACCCTTCCAGAAAAAACTTTTCTGCTCCCTCAATATCAACAAGAACAAAACATTTCTTGCCATCCAATCTGGAGCCGATAACCGTATCCAAGGTAGAACAGGGCACCAAAGCGATATGTTGCTCCGGTATTCCTGACCATCCTTTTATGAGTGATGCGCCAGTACCGCCACCGAATATTTCGACAATTCCAACCTTGTTACTCAATGCAAGAGGGAAGACTTCGGCCATATTATCCCAATTATTACTTTTTATGTTTTTAAGAAGACAATGGAGATTGTCGGGCATCGGCTCAAATGCGATAACATGCTTTCCAGATGAAAGAGCCATGCAGCAATAATATCCTACGTTTGCACCTACATTCAAAACTATATCAACATGAGGCAAAATTTTTTGGACCAATTTGGTCTCTTCAATTTCAAAGTATCCATTTTGCATCGCTGCATTGCCGACGAATTTATAACCCATACGAGTTATTATCGGCTCGATCTTCAAATACCGGCGATCTCTAATCGTTCTATAAAAAATAGCAAGTCTCGGGAAATATATTTGAACCAATTCGCGAATAACTGATCTTTTCATTTTTATTATCCCTTTGATTGCATTAGCTAAAGATCATTTAACCGGAATCGAGTTTTTCGTCGATAGATTTATCCGATCGTACAGCCAAGTCAGTCGCATATACCAACGACGAATATATGCACGCACTGGTATTAACATACGTCGCCAAATACTGGGTCGGTAAAAACCGCGGCGACTGTAATCCACCTCGATTCCATGTTGTTTGAATAATTCCACGACGGCCGACTCATACCACTTACCCTTGATGATACCTGTCGGCCAATAAGGCAAGACAAACCGACCCTTGGCATTGAATTCGTCGAGGTTTTGACATAAAAACAAATCGTGCTTGAGATAGGAACGGCGTGTGCCTGCCCGTTCGAATTGCCAGCCGCTTTCGCCCGGCTGTAAATAAGCCCGCAGTGCATCCTTGCGCCATAATCCCGCCTGCATGCTAATACGGTAATTCGCTCTCGGATTAATTTCCCAAAGCAAGGGATGTAATTTCGATTGAGAATGTGCTGCCTTACGATCGGTTTCCATCAGACGCAGATGCGCGGCGCCACTTTCGGCCATAACATCAATGAACTCCTCGATCAACTTTTCATCAACCCTGCCATTCAGGAAATAATCGTCCTGCAAATATAGTATGTATTCGCTTTCCAACTGATCGAGGCAGCGAATGAGACAGTCGCTCCAGGGTATACGCGACGGACCAGTCCAACCTTCGCCTATCCGGCTGCACCGCAGGTCTATCGTTTTGTCGTCCGACGTAAAGTCCTTGGTCTCGGTGTTCAAAACAGCCGGATAAGGACAACGCGGCCAATAGATCGAAAAAAGCCGAAAAAAAGGTTGCCAGCAATCCTCAAAGCTGTCCGTACTGTTGACCAATACGGTAAGTCTCTTGCTCATTCGATAATCTCCACTCAACCCTTGTATTCCTGGTAATACATTTCGCCCAGACTGGTGAGCTGTCCCACGTTGGAATAAACCTTTTGCAACACCTTAACGCCCCACACCCTGCCACCCAGCCAGGCGAAAGGCAATGCCGCCACTGCTATCAGAAGCAGCCCCAGCCGATTACCCAGCCACAGAGCTTTGGCTCGCGCATCCAGGGGACGCTTGAATATGCGCCCGACCATCTGGCCGCCTCGCAAGGCCCGGCCCATCAGCCAGCCGATTCGCATGCGATCGCGCGAAACCGGCTCCCAAACCAGAGCTTCGTCGCACCAGACCATGCGCGCGCCCTGCTGGCCCAGGTTCCAGAAGAAGTCGATATCTTCTCCTCCCGTTAGGCCATAGTCGGAATTGAACATTGCGCCGGATTGCCGTATGTAATCCATTCTCACCAAGGTGTTATTGGTAGCCCCGTGAGGAAGGCGCGTACCGGTAGACATACGCGGTCGGTCGAAAAAACCGCCACGTTTGATCCAGTCCGGAGTGCCTTCTGGGTATACCGCCAGCACCGGCCCGAACACCACATCGGCATCGTACGCCTGCGAAGCATTCAGCATCCGCATCAGCCAATCCGGACTGGCGTATTCGTCATCGTCGATGAATATCAGATATTCCCCTTGCGCATGTGCCAATGCCCGATTTCTCGCCTTGGCAATATTCTTTTCGGGCTCGACGTCGTAAACCACGGGCCAGCGGGAACGGGCGGCAAACTTAGCAACGACTTCGCGGGCCGTAGTTTCGGCATCGTTATCGACAACGACAATGCGTAACCGCACTCCTTCGTCCAGGGTCTGGTTCTCCAGGCTGTCGAGCAGCGTTGCCAATAATTCCGTACGGCGATACGTCGCCGCGCACACATCAACCCGCCACTCTTTCTCGGACACGCGCAAAAGCCCTCCACAACAATAACGCCATCATCAATTCGCCAAATGCCAGCGCAGCGATGCTACCCAGCGCGCCATAGTAATGAATCAATGCGCCCGTCATTATTACAACGAGCGAAGCGCTGCAGGCATTCGCAAGCGTAATGGCGCGAAATTCACGAAAAATCTGGAGCAAAGCCGAAGAATTTGCACGCGCCGCTTGAAATACGATAACCACCGCCCAAGCCAGAATGTACGGACCGACCGATCCGTACTGGCCTGTTAGTACCCATGAAATGAGCCATCGCTGGGCCAGTAGCACACACCCCGCATACGCGAGGGTCGCCAACAACAACAGCGCCAGAATCTTGCGTCCCATGCGGACCGCCCCGGTCATGTCGTTGTTAGCCTTGAGGCGCGCCATGCGTGGCATGAATACATTCATCAAGCCGGTGCTCAACATGGAAGCCGGTGACAGGAAGAGCCGAGCTGCGTTGGCTTCAGCCAAGCTAGTGGTCCCTGAGAACCAGACCAGAAAATAGGCATAACTCTGATTCTGCAACCACGTGATGATCACACCCCCCAAGGCCCAACGGCCTAGTTGCCATGCCTCGGACAAAGATTCACGGATAAGCGAGAGTTTCGGAAAACAACGGAAATCGCAGCCGGATAAAGACAAAGCACCCGCCAAACCGGCAGCACTGCCGTAGGCCAATATGGCCCAGAAATACATGTGTTCTGGTTGTTGCAGGTAAGCTATTAACAATAGACCGAACAAGATAACGGCATATTGAAGATCAAGAGAAAAAACCCTGATAGGCTTCAATATCAAATAATTAAATCGTCGAAAAAAATCCTGTAACAGCACACCTAAAGAAGCAAAGCCTATACCCATGGCGAATAATGCCATCTCGGAATCTAACCAATTTAGCCACCACCCGATAGCAACCGAAATTGATCCAATCGATATTGTAAAAACATGAGTCAATAACTGTCCAACCAGCATGGATGCACAAAACTGAGACCGTTCGCTCCTTTCCCTATTTCCAAGCAAGACGGTCATGGGTGTGGTAATCAGTGCCGTCCCAAAACTAGAGATAAGCGCGATAATTCCATACCCCAGGGAATACAAGCCATAATCTGCCTTGCTGGCCAGGTGAACAAAAAAAAGCCCGATCAGAAAATTCGTGGCACTAATTAGGGTTTGATCCAAAAATCCGAAAATCGCGTCGCGACGCACCGATGTGCTCTCTGTAAATAAAAGCTCGACGAGTAAGCCCCAAACAACTCATTCGGCAATAAACTGAGTAAATATATTCAGTATAGTAAGACCATCAAAATCGGAACCTTTTTCATAAAATGAGCCACGATAGCGCTAGCTAAAAAGCCGATATTACAAACAAAGGCGCTTCCACATCTGTATGAATCTTACGCATTTTCCCCGCAGTTCCACGAAACTAAATATTGCAAGATCTCCGATAACCTCGTTTTGAGCAATCTGTTACTGCTTCGCTAAAACTTTCCTAAGACCGCCTATTTATATGAACAAGGGATAATCAAGAGCCCAGCCGTTCCGACAGGATGGCCACGATGCGCTTGGCTGCTGCGCCGTCCCACAGTTTCGGCCTTTTACCGGTTTTGCCTTGTCCTTGCAAAATCCTTTCGGCCTCATCGAAAATACGTGAGGGATCAGTTCCAACGACCACATTGGTCCCTTCCTCCACTGTGATAGGACGCTCGGTGTTCTCCCTCAAGGTCAGACAGGGAAGACCGAGGGCAGTAGTTTCTTCCTGCAGTCCGCCGCTGTCAGTCAGGATCAGGCGCGCATCCTTGAACAGGTTTAGGAAATCCATGTAAGGCTGGGGCTTGATGGTAAGGACCGAACCGGGCAGCTCGATGCCGAATGTGTTCAGGTTGGCTTGAGTTCTTGGATGAATGGGAAAAATCAGCGGCAACCGGGTGGCAATCCTGGTAATGGCGTCGACCAGATTTTCTAGCGTTTCCCGGCTGTCGACGTTGGACGGCCGATGCAGGGTTATCACACCGTATTCAGAGTATCGGCTCTTTATGCGCTGACTTGGCAGCGTGTCGGCCGAATGATGCTTGAGCTTTTCCACCTGGTGAAACAGGTTGTCGATCATGACATGGCCGACAAAAAAAATGGCGCTTTGCTCCTTTCCTTCGGCTAGCAGATTTTCTACGCCGCTCTTCTCCGTCACGAAAAAATAATCACTGATGGAATCGGTGACGATGCGGTTTATTTCTTCCGGCATGGTCATGTCACCGCTACGCAGGCCAGCTTCAACATGGGCCAGCTTGATGTTGAGCTTTTTGGCCACAATGGAACAGGCTAGGGTGGAGTTGATATCACCGACCACCAGCACTAGGTCGGGCAGCTCATCCTTGCACACCGTTTCAAAGCGCACCATGACCTTGGCGGTTTGTTCCGCGTGGGAACCGCTGCCCACCTCCAGATAATGATCGGGTTTAGGTATCTCCAATTCGTCAAAAAAAACGTCGGACATCTCCCGGTCATAGTGCTGGCCGGTATGGACTAAACGGAATTCGGATAGCTCCGCCCGTTTCTGCAAGGCCCGGATGATCGGCGCAATTTTCATGAAGTTGGGTCGCGCACCAGCGACAAGCAGTATCTTTTTCATACATCGAATAGATACGTTGATCGAATTCACCGCTTTTTAAGGCAGCGGTCGGCTACACGGCCCGCATTCGATGCGATTAGCCGTTGTTGTCTTTTTTGTCATGCAGGGCTTAAAAGCGATGTTCGGTACCCATGACATTGGAAGATTTGCGGAAGGGCACCAATTCCTCCAACAATCCTATTGCCTGACATCGCTTTGATGCTCCAAATACCAGGAATAAGCGGAACGAATACCTTCGGCCAGGGAAATACGCTCCCGCCACCCGAGGGCGTGGAGCCTCGACACGTCCAGCAACTTTCGCGGCGTGCCGTCCGGTTTTTCCGGATCGAACACCAAGTCGCCCTCGAAACCTACGACTTTCCGGATCATCTCGGCCAACTCGCGAATGCTGAGGTCTTCGCCCACACCGATATTGATGATGGCTTCGTCCGAGTAAGTCTCCATCAGAAACACCGCGGCATCGGCCAGGTCATCCACGTGCAGGAATTCCCGCCGCGGCGTGCCCGTGCCCCAGACGGTCACCGATTTCGCCCACGCCACCTTGGCGTCGTGGAACTTGCGGATGAGGGCCGGCAACACATGCGAGTTTTCCAGGCTGAAATTGTCGCCCGGTCCGTAGAGATTGGTCGGCATCAGGGCAATGGCGTCGAAGCCGTATTGGCGCCGGTACGCCTGGCACAGTTTGATGCCGGCGATCTTGGCCACCGCGTACCATTCGTTGGTCGGCTCCAAGGGACCCGTCAGCAGATAGTCTTCCTTCAAAGGCTGCGGCGCGTGTTTGGGGTAAATGCAGGAGGAGCCGAGAAAGACGAACTTTTTCGCACCGCTCCGATAGGCGCAGTCGATCAAATGGGTTTGGATCAACAGGTTGTCGCGGATAAAGTCCGCCGGGTAGGTGTCGTTGGCCCGGATGCCGCCGACTTTGGCGGCCGCATCGAGGACGATTTCGGGCCGCTCCGTTTCGAAAAAGCGCTTCACCTCCGCATGATCGGTGAGATCGAGCGCTTCTCGGGTCCGCGTCAGGATATGGGTATATCCCTGCCGTTCGAGACTACGGACCAGGGCCGAGCCGACCAGACCGCGATGGCCGGCGACGTAGATCTTGGCGTCTTTATTCATGGTAGTCGAACACCCGGTAGCCGGCTTGATGGCACAGGGCGTCGCGCTCCGCCGCTTTCAGATCCTCTTCGACCATTTCCTTGACCAGGCTCTGAAAACTGATGCGTGGGGCCCAGCCGAGCTTTGCCCGCGCCTTGCTAGGGTCGCCCAGCAGGGTGTCGACTTCGGTCGGACGGAAATAGCGGGGGTCCACCGCGACGATGCATCGGCGGGTAGCGGCATCGTATCCCCGCTCGGCAAGGCCCGTCCCTTCCCAGTGGAGCTCGATCCCAAGTTCCCCAGCGGCAAGGGTCACGAACTCGCGCACGCTGTACTGGACGCCGGTCGCGATGACGTAGTCGTCGGGTGCGTCCTGTTGCAGCATCAGCCACTGCATTTCGACGTAGTCCCTGGCGTGCCCCCAGTCGCGCTTCGCATCCAGGTTGCCGAGGTAAAGGCAGTCCTGGAGGCCCAGCTTGATCCGGCACAGACCACGGGTGATCTTGCGGCTGACGAAGGTTTCGCCCCGCAACGGCGACTCGTGGTTGAAGAGGATGCCGTTGCAGGCGTAAAGCCCATACGCCTCGCGGTAGTTCACCGTGATCCAGTAGGCGTAGAGCTTGGCCACGGCGTAGGGCGAGCGCGGATAAAACGGTGTGGTTTCGGTCTGGGGGATCTCTTGAACCTTGCCGTAGAGTTCGGACGTTGAAGCCTGGTAGAACCTCGTCTTCTTCTCCAGCCCCAGAATGCGAATCGCCTCCAATAGCCTCAGCGATCCGAGAGCGTCGGTGTCGGCGGTGTAGGCCGGAGTTTCGAACGATACCTGGACATGGCTTTGCGCGCCGAGGTTATAGATCTCGTCGGGCTGGACCTGTTGCACGACGCGGATCAGATTGGTCGCATCGGTCAGATCGCCGTAGTGGAGGATGAAACGGCGGTCCTCGACGTGCGGGTCCTGGTACAAATGATCGACCCGGTCGGTGTTGAAGAGGGACGCCCGGCGTTTGAGCCCGTGCACCTCGTAGCCTTTCTCCAGCAGAAATTCCGCCAGATAGGCCCCGTCCTGCCCCGTCGTCCCGGTGATCAGCGCTACTTTTTTCACTGTGAACTCTTCTTTAGGTTCTTAGAGCCTATCCCAGCAGGCCGTTCGCCCTGAGCTTGTCGAAGGGGTACTTGAGCCTACTGGGATAGGCTCCTATTTCCAAATGGCCTTCAATACGGTTTCGATTTTTGTCAGGTCGGTTAGGCTGCGAGGCATTAACCCACTCTGCGATTAATGTTCTTTTCCTTCGACGCTTGAATGTCCGCGATAAAAACTTCTGCTAAGCGATAAGCCTTGTAACACATCAAATCGAACATTTTTGTTACATTCCTATTCCCGGAACCTAGGGTCCGAGATACGGCACTTCCTGACCATGTCTTAGCTGCCGTCGGATAAATAGCTCGGGAGAAACTTAGTTCTGCGAAGCGTGTCCTCGTGATTCGGGGCCGAATAACTCGAAAGCAAAGGATCTGCATACGTTGGCTCATCGGCTTATGGATTTACCTAGGGCATTTTCATACCGACTGTACGGGCACTCGCGAGTAGGTCGGGAATCCTTTCCAATCGCAAACGGCGTCTTCGTCGGCAAGGGATTGCCGACCTTATATCTCGATTCTGGATTCCACAAGAGGCAGAATCTCCGACTGATCATCGGACCCAGACGCTGGGCAAGACGTTGCCGACCTTGGGCCTGAAGCCC